>Ga0222628_1000403_pt1 | contig 18641 bp, 12 predicted proteins | sample AntAcemetageno95_FD_179860 | JGI IMG/M metagenome (GOLD analysis project Ga0222628, IMG submission 179860) | Saline water microbial communities from Ace Lake, Antarctica - #95 | ecosystem: Environmental > Aquatic > Non-marine Saline and Alkaline > Saline | place: Antarctica: Ace Lake | collected...
CACTATCTGATACCCGCCTGGCAAATTGCAGTAGCTAAAAATCCAGAAATATTTACCAATATGAAACTCGTTATAGTTGGCGGAGCATCTTTTAATGATGACTATGTTGCTAAATTAAAATTAATGGCTAGAAATGACAACAGTATAATATTTTCTGGATGGCAAAATGGAGATAATTTAGAAAGTTTGTATAAAAACAGTTTGATATTAATACATCCTTCAGAAAATGAAGGATTACCCATAACTGTTTTACAAGCCATGGCTCACGCTAAACCAGTTTTGGTTTCAAATATTCCTGAACACCAAGAAGTAATAGAAGATAGTAAATATTGGTTTAAAAATACCAGCATTATAGACTTGTCAGAAAAAATCATAGAATTAACTAACGATAAAAATAGCCTAACAAAAACTGGGTTAAAAAATAAAAAAATATCTGAAGAAAAATATAACTGGAATACTATTGCTCAGCAAACTGAAGATATTTATAAAGATATTACCTTGAGCGAAATGGAAGAACTAATACCTGAATTTCATACTATCTAAAAAAAATACTAAAAAACACCTCGCGAGATATCTCGCGAGGTGTTTTTAATTTATTTTTACAACCAACTCTTCTCCATTCTCTTCCAGACCTCCTTGACGATTATAATAATCAACTTCAAATTTTTCAAACCCAACTTTTTCTAACAGAGATACTAATTCTTTTTTATTAAACACGTGCAAAAATCTATCAAATTGATTACCTTCGGTCCCCTTCCAAGGAACATTAACATCATTACTTTTGTTATTTTTTAACTGTTCACTTATTTCAAACCTCTTATCACACCAGCTATTTAACAAATTCCATACAATAATTCTAGCACGACCATTTGGTTTTAAAACTCTTTTTAACTCGCTTAAAAAATTTAAATGTAATTCCTCTGTTGGTATATGGTGCAAAACAGCGAAAGATATAATCGTATCAAACTCATTATCTTTAAAAGGTAAATCAAGAACTGAAGCCTCTATAAAGGAAATCTGCTTTTCTTTTATCTCATTTTGATACCTCTCCTTAGCAATGCTTAAAAGTTCGGTAGAATTATCAACCCCAACATACTTAACTTTTTCTCCTAAAACATATGGCACCATCAAACCATTACCACAACCCAAATCTAAAACTAGATTATCTGGCTTAACCACTTCATTTACAAGCTTTAATTTCAAATTAGTCGGCTTCTTTGAACGACTTATATCCCAATCTTTGGCTATACTATTGTAATTATCACGTAATTGACGTATAATCTCTATTGCTTTAGTTTTTAACATATGGATAATATTGCGGAAAAAATTATTTTACAGGCTTATTTAACCCCACCAAAAAATGTGAGGGATTTTGATAATATTAAAAGAGATGTTTTAAGAGGGATAAAAAATTGTAGTGAAATCCCCCGAAAAAATCAGATACTTAAAGTCTATCACAAACTCCTTAAACAAGGCAAGATAAAAAAAAGCATTCAATTAGAACAAATGATGGTCAAAAGAAGTATTCGCACATTGTCTGGCGTAGCTATCATAACTGTTTTAACAAAACCCTACCCTTGTCCCGGATCATGTGTTTATTGTCCTTTTGAAAAAGGTATGCCCAAAAGTTATTTATCTAGCGAACCAGCAGCTGCCAGGGCAAAGATGTTAAAATTTGATCCATATGAACAAGTTGCGAGAAGAACAGAGGCACTCGAGATGAACGGACACCCTACTGGAAAAATTGAATTAATCGTAAAAGGCGGAAGTTGGAATGCCTATCCTACTCATTATCAATATTGGTTTATTTTGAGATGTTTTGAAGCTTGCAACAAAAGAAAACAATCTTTAAATGAAAAACAAACTGATTTTTTGACTATAAAAAAAAGCATTCTAAAAGAACAAAAGAAAAACGAAACCGCCAAACATAGGATTATTGGTCTGACTCTAGAAACCAGGCCAGACCTGATAAACGAAAAAACTGTAATGGAAATGAGAGATATTGGAGCCACTCGAATTGAAATGGGGGCTCAAAGTACAGATGATAAAATTTTAAAAAAAATACAACGAGGACATGATTCTTTACAGACCAAAAAATCAATGGAATTTCTAAAAAATGCTGGCTTTAAAGTTGACCTGCATATCATGCCTCAACTTCCTGGCACTACCCCTAAAAAGGATTTAGAAATGATGTTAGAGCTTTTTAAAGATCCTGGTTATCGCCCTGACATGATAAAAGTTTATCCTTGTACTGTTTTAGAAAACACTGTTCTTTATGATTGGTATAAATCAGGTGAATACAAACCGTATTCAAACAAAAATTTAATAGAAATAATATCTGAATTTAAAAATCAAATTCCTTATTACACTCGCATATCCAGACTAATAAGAGACATACCTAGCCCACATATTAAAGCTGGCAACAAACTAACTAACCTAAGACAAGATATACAAAAATACATGGGAGAAAATGGTATGAAATGCAGATGCTTACGTTGCCGAGAAGTAGGACATATTATAGAAAAAAATAATGATATTAAAAAAGAAGCACCTAAATTATTTATTGAAAAATATAATACTCGGGGAGGAACTGAATACTTCTTGAGTCTTGAAGATAAAAATAGACAAGCGGTTTTTGCTTTTTGTCGTTTAAGAATTTTAGATGACTTTAAAAAAACCAAAGAAGAATATAAAATATTTAAACCTTACCCAGCCTATATCCGCGAACTCCACACTTACGGTCAGTTATTGAGTTTTGGATCAAAAAATAAACAAGCTTCTCAACACAAAGGTATGGGACAAAAATTAATTAAAGAAGCAGAGAAAATTACAACAAAACATAAAGCAAAAAAACTGGCCATTATTTCTGGAGTTGGCGTACGCGGTTATTACAGACAAAAACTTGGCTATAGATTGGAAAACGGATATATGGTAAAAAAATTAAATATCTGATAAAATACACACATATTCTTAAACTTAAAAATATGTACACACATAACTTAGAAGATTTTGATCCAGAAATCAAAAAATACATTGATTTAGAAAGAAAAAGACAAGAAGAAGGCCTAGAGATGATCCCTTCTGAAAATTTTGTTTCTCCAGCCGTCTTACAATCTTTAGGATCTGTACTAACAAATAAATACTCTGAAGGTTATGCCGGTAAAAGATATTACGGAGGTTGTGAATACATAGACGAAATAGAAACTTTGGCTATTGCAAGGGCTAAACAAATTTTTGGTGCTGAACACGTCAATGTCCAACCTTTATCTGGTGCCCCAGCTAATATAGCGGTTTATTTTGCACTACTTGAACCCGGTGATACTGTTTTGGGAATGGATTTATCTCACGGGGGACATTTAACCCACGGGCATCCAGTAACTTACATGTCAAAAATATTTAATTTTATTAGATACAAAACAAACAAGGAAGGTAAAATAGATTTGGATAATTTACGAGCCATGACTAAGGAACACAAACCAAAAATAATTTTAGTTGGATATAGTGCTTATTCTCGAGAAATAGAATATAAAAAAATAAAAGAAATCGCTGATGAAGTTGGAGCTATCACCATGGCTGATATTGCCCACATTGCCGGACTTATTGCAGGCGGTCAAATGAATAATCCAGTTCCTATTTTTGATGTAATAACAACGACTACCCACAAAACCTTGCGTGGTCCAAGAGGAGGAATGATAATGTGTAAAGAAAAATTTGCCAAAACCATAGACAAATCAGTTTTCCCCGGACTTCAAGGTGGTCCCCATGAAAATAACATTGCTAGCAAAGCAGTTGCTTTTAAAGAAATATTAGAACCAGAATTTAAAGAGTATGCTATACAAATCAAAAAAAACGCTAAAATATTAGAAAAAGTGTTTAATGACAATGGTTATAAATTATGTTTTGGCGGAACTGACAATCACCTACTCTTAATAGATGTAACCCCCAAAGGCATTGGTGGAAAACAAGCTCAAATAGCTCTAGACAAAGCTGGTATTACTATCAATAAGAATATGATACCAGATGACTCTAGATCGCCATTTGACCCCTCTGGTATCCGTTTAGGCACCCCCGCATTAACTACTAGAGGTATGAAAGAGTCTGAGATGGAAACAATCGGCAATTGGATCAACGAGGTGATAGAAAATTTTGAAAATGAAGAAAAATTGGCTGAAATTAAAAAACAAGTAATAGAGCTGACTAAAAACTTTCCACTTTATCCGACAATTAAATAATTCCAATTAAAAAACTCTTACAGAGATATCTCTGTAGGAGTTTTTATTTTAATTATTTCATTTCTCTAACCTCTACCAGATTAACATGTCCAGCCTGTCCAACGGGTTCACCAGCTACCACTATCATTAGTTCGCCTTTTTTAGCTATTTTTTCTTTTTTAATATAATTCATTGATCTTTCTATCAGCTCTTCTATAGAATCACAAGAAGGTAAAACAAAAGGAATAACACCCCAGGATAAATTAAGCTGTCTCTTAACTCTATCTGTATTAGTCGCCACTAATATTGGCAAAGACGGTCTAACATGGCTAATAAGACGCCCGGTTTCACCCGAGATAGAGGCAGCTAAAATTAATTTAGCCCCAACCTCTTCTGCTAAAATCCTAGATAAACTTGAAATAGCAATACCTATCTCTTTATTTTTATGATTAAATATCGGTAAATCCTTATCATCAAAAACAGAATCTTCAGTACTTTTAATTATTTTGGTCATAGTAGATACCGTCAAAACAGGGTACTTACCAACAGCAGTTTCATTAGTCAAAAGCAAAGCATCAGCGTGATCTATCACAGCATTAGCTACATCAGAAACTTCTGCTCGGCTCGGACGGCTATACTGTTCCATAGAATTCAACATTTGGGTAGCGACAATAACCGGTTTAGCAGATTTATTAGCTTTATCAATAATTATTTTTTGAGTTAACGGTACTTTTTCTTGTTCCATCTCAAGCCCCAAATCCCCTCTCGCTACCATCACCCCATCCGACACATCAATAATCTCGTCTATATTAAGCACTGCTTGTTTTCTCTCTATCTTGGATATAATATTTACGATAGGTTCGTGAGTTAAATGCAATTCTTGCATTTTTTGTTTTATAAAAAATTTTAAATCCAAAACATCTTGAGCCCTAGACACAAAAGACAAAGCAAAAGTATCAACTCCGTGCTGTAATCCGAACTCAACATCTTGCTTATCTTTATCACTCAGAGCATCTATTTTTAATTCACTATCAGGAAAATTTAAACCTTTATTAGAGGTTATTTTTCCGCCTTCTGTAATCCTTGCTTTTAATAAATTTTTTTTAATTTCCACAATCTCTACGCTTGATTTGCCATCATTAATCAAAATCCTATCTTTTATTTTTAAATAACTAATCAATTCATTTGGAGCTAAAATTGGTATTACATTTTTATTTTTTATATGCTCACCTATCTCAAAAATATATTCTTTTTTTTCTTCTAAAATAACACCGTCTTCAGGAAGTGTACCAAGTCTAATCCTTGGACCTCTTAAATCCATCATTATATTAACCGTATAATTACTTTTTTTCTCAGCTATCCTAATATTCTCTATTAATTGTCCATGACTTTCATAAGTACCATGTGACATATTAAGACGAGCAAAATCCATTCCTGATTTTATCATTTTTAACAAAACAGGAACCTTATCACAAGAAGGCCCGATGGTAGCTCCTATTTTTGTAAATTTATCCATATTTATCTTAAAATTGCTTTTATCTGTTCTTTTGAAGCAGAATCAATTTGTAAATTGTCTATTAAACTATTAACTGAATTACCCTTTGTAATATTTTCCCCAATTAAATTTTCTATACCTAAAATATCACCATACTTACCCCAAACATCTTTTAACATTGTAGGAAGATAAAAAACAGCCAAAATTAATGGTATTAAAATTAAAGACAATCTTAACCAGCCGGCGATAGCAGACCAAAACAATTTACTATTTATTTTTCTATTCTGTTCGTATATTATTTGTGACCATTTTAAATTTTTCTCCAACAAACCTTGAATATCATTTTTTTTGTCAGGCTTTTCTATCACAATATCATCGGCTACTTCTATCACATTTTTTTCTTTTAAAGATTTATCTTTTTTTAAATTTTTATCGCCAACTTTAGGTAAGGTTTTATTTTTTGGATGTCTAAACATATTATTATTTGGTTAATTTTTTTAACTCTTTTTCAAAAGTTTTTACATCTTTAAAATCACGATAAACACTAGCAAACCTAATATAAGCAACCTTATCAAAACCTCTTAAATGTTTAATAATAATTTGACCAATTTCTTTACTGCTAATTTCTCTTTTCTTTTTCTTCTGAATCGTTCTCTCTATATTATGAATCAATTTTTTAAAATCATCATGAGTGTATGGTCTTTTGGTCAAAGATCTCTTAATACCATTTTCTAATTTTTCTCTAATATAACTCTCGCGCACTCCATCTTGCTTAACAACTATGATACCCAAAAGTTCCACCTCTTCAACTGTAGAAAAACGGTACTTACACTTGTCGCATTCCCGTCTACGCCTAACAGACATCCCCCCTGCTACAGGGCGACTATCTACTACATTAGTATTATTGTTATTACAAACCGGACAACGCATATAACTAAATTATAACATAATAAATAAACGAAAACAATCCCGTGTTTAACAGGGTTGTTTTAAAATATGATTATAAATTTTACATACCCATTTTTTTTCTAATAAAAGCTGGGATTTCTAATTCTTCATCATCACCATCATTGTTCGAAACATTTTCCGGTTCTTTTTTTCTCTGGATATTATTAAAACTGGGTTGAATATCTCTTTGAGTAAATTCTTTAAATTTTTTATCTTCTTCGTCTTCTTCTTTTTTAGTTTTTCTTAAAAAATTACTTGGCTTATATTTTGGAGCTGAATTAAAAAAACCTGAACTTGTTGTTTCTTCTTCCAAGTTAATTGGACGACGATCATCAAAACCAGTCGCTATAACTGTTATCCTAATTTCATCTTTTAAACTTTCATCCACATTAGCCCCAAATATTATTCTAGCATCATCAGAAGCAGAAGAAGTAATAATTTTGGCTGCTTCATTTACCTCGCTCATAGTTATATCTTTACCGCCAGTTATGGTAAACAATATACCAGAAGCTCCATCTATTGATAACTCTAGCAAAGGACTAGAAACAGCTTGTTGGGCAGCCTGAGCCGCCTTGTTGTCTCCTGTGCCAGTACCAATACCCATCAAAGACGAACCCGTATCTTGCATAATTGTTTTTACATCAGCAAAATCAACATTAATCAAACCTGGAATAGTAATAAGTTCAGATATACCTTGCACGCCTTGCCTCAAAGTATCATCAACTATTTTAAAAGCTTCTAACATCGAAGTCTTATTATCAATAACCTGCAAAATTCTATCATTAGGTATAGTGATTATAGTATCAACACTACGAGCTAAATTCTCCCAAGCTTCTTCCGCAATTTCTAATCTTTTTGGACCTTCAAAAGAAAAAGGCTTAGTAACAACCGCTACTGTTAAAATACCAAGCTCTTTGGCAATCTCCGCTACAATCGGACTAGCTCCAGAACCAGTACCACCACCCAAACCACAAGTAATAAAAACCATGTCAGTTTCTTTTAAAACATCTCTAATATCGTTTTGTGATTCTTCAGCTGACTTTAAACCAACTTCAGGGTTCATACCAGCACCCAAACCACGAGTTATGGTTTTACCAATATGTATTTTTTTAGGAGCACTATTATGATGTAAAGCTTGGACATCTGTATTCATTACTATAAAATCAACACCGCGTATTTTGGATTCCATCATACGATTAACAGCGGCTCCACCCGAGCCCCCTATGCCAACAACTTTAATTTTGGCGAATGTTTCTATATCTGGTTTTACTTGAGGCATAAAAATTTGTTATTGAATACTTTTTGTGTTCACTAATTTAAATCAAAATAGCGAATTGTTCTTTCGCTATTTAGTTTATCTTTTTTAAAAAAAACTGTCAAGGCTTTTACGCACTTATTACTAAGGTATCAATGATTTTATCCATTGTTTAATTTGCTTAGAAGCCTGTCCTATTTTTTTTCTACCACCACCCCAGGCATGTCCACCCCTGCCGTGCCCTTCCATAACAGAACCCCATTTTACCAAACCAACAGCCGTAGCAAAACTTAAATCATTTATTTTTTCAGTTACACTCATTATATCCATCGGATAACCTAGGGTAGCTGGTAATCTTAAATATTTTTTTACAGATTCAACCATACCTGGTAATTTTGCCCCACCGCCGGTCAAAACAATACCTGCTGGCAACAAACCACTTCTTTTTGCTTTTTTTAATTCATCGTCAACTTTTAGTAAAATCTCCTCTACTCGAGCCTCAATAATTTGAGACAAAAATTGTCTTTTAAATACATCGCTAGACCCAGCTCCAAGATCAGCTAAATCAAATTGATCTCTCTTTGAAATTTTATCAGACCTCGTGTCACCAAATTCTACTTTTACTTTTTCAGCCATATCTATATCTGTTCTTAAGCCAATAGCAATATCATTAGTTATATGATCAGAACCAATTGGTAAAATAGCATTATATAATAAATCACCCTCTTCAAAAACAGCCAAACTAGTCGTGGAACCACCTATATCTAACACTGCTACCCCTAAATCTTTTTGCCTATCAGTAATAGTGGCTTCGGCATTGGCCAATATTGATAACACAACATCTTTTATATCTAAACCAGCCCGATAAACAGACTTGCTCAAAGTATCAAGTTGAGAATTGGAAGATAAAATTATTTGGGTATCTACTTCTAAACGCATACCGGTCATGCCGATAGGATCTTTTATACCCGATTGCCCGTCAACACAAAAATTCTTTGGTAAAACATGTAGTACTTGATAATTTAAAGGCACAGAGATGGCCTTAGCAGCCTCCAGTGCCCTTTCTACATCTTCTGCTGTTATTTCATTATCTGCTTTTGAGACAGCTACCACCCCTTTATTTGATTGAGACATAATATGCAAACCAGTTATACCCAACCACACATTCTCAATTGGCACCCCTACTATTCTTTCTATTTTTTCTAAACCGCTAGATACTACTGAAACAACATCTTCTATGCTATTAATTGAACCCTTGGAAACACCAACAGAAGGTGTTTGTACAGCTCCTAAAATCTGTAAATCTAATGTACCCGAAGCATCCTCCACAGTCTGCCCTACCACAATTTTAACAGTGGTGGAACCAATGTCTAAACCAGCAATTAAATTGTTTTGGTTTCTGCCCATAATTCAATTTATTTTAACTATAACATTATACACCATTTAAATAAATTCACAAAATACGGAATAAAAATGACTAACCCTACAATAACAGCTCCCAAAACAGAAAGCAGTACACCTCCAGCCATAATGTCCTTTATCTTGTACACATAGTGGTGCAATCTTGGTTTTAATAAATCAGTAAAATATTCCAAAGCAGTATTTAAAATCTCCATTAATAAAACCAAAATAACGAACATTAATACAGTTACTTTTTCCCAGGTTTGTAATCCCAAAACAAAAGACAATATTAAAACAAGTGACCCCAGCAAACACTGTATTCTAAAATTCTGTTCAGTCTTAAAAGTAAAACTTAAACCTCTAAAAGCATACTTGACACTTTGTAATAATCTCTTAAAAGACATATTTAAATTAATTTTAATAATATTTGTTCTTGCAAATCAAACATCGTCTTTTCTTGTTTTTTATTTTTATGATCATACCCCCACAAATGTAGTAAGGAATGAACTATCATTCTAAAAAATTCTTCCTTAATACTTAATTTAAATTCCTTGGCTTGTTTTTTAATTTGGGGATAAGAGATATAAATTTGTCCTATATAATTACTCTTAATTTTTTTATCTTCTTCCCAGGCAAACGACAAAACATCAGTCGTTTTATTTATTCCCCGCCAATCTTTATTAATTTTTTTCATCAAAACATCATCCACGACATTAATCTCCAATTCAAAATCTTTTTTTTTCAAAATGCTGGCCACTTCCTTAACTACACTTGCAATTATATTTTTATTTATATAACACGGATATAATTTATTATAATATACCTTTATCATAAAAATAAATCTTCATTTATATCAACTTCTTCAATAATACCCTGACTTGAAGTTGTAATATTTATTGAATCTATATTTTCTTCAACACTAGTAGATTCTTCGAGTGCATCGACACTACTAGTTGTGTTTAAAAATAATTCTTTATCATTTAACTGTATAGGTACAGCTGAAAAATTATCTAATTTTCTAAAACTACGAGCCATCATCTCAAGCAAAGAACGATAACCCACCACATTAGTTTCATTAGGATGATAAAGCAAAGTATAAACCATTTGTCCGTCTGTAAAATAATAAACTAAACCATCAGAACGTTTTTTACCTATTTCTTTAAACACACTCTCAAAATCAACTAAATCTTGATATTTTTGATTTTCACCCCACTCAGCAAACCAGTCTAAAAATGATTCACCTATTTTCAATTCAAACACACGTAATTCTATGCTTTCACCATTGTTAGCAGAAAATAATATTATAGTCCCATCATTTTTAACATCACCAAACATCCATTTTTGTGGATAATACATTGAAAAACTATACGATTGACTAGTATATTCTTTTACCAAACCAGAGTCTACTACTTTGGTCGGTTTAAACCCAGCAGGATTATAAAGGTAATACACTTCTAAATTATCTAGATAACCATCCTCATCTGTATCTAAAATACCAGGGTCAGTCATAAAAATTTCTTCTTCTAGATCACTTAATCCATCTTTATCTAAATCAAAGGCATCTCCTAGTAAGATAGAAGGATATTCCAAATCATATAAGTTACTTTCATTGACCACCCTAACTACCTCTTCCAATTCTTCATTAGTAGTAACAACCTCTGGTTCGATTACAACATCCTGCTCAGGAAATGTCACGACAATATCTTGAGTTCTTTCTATAACAGGGGCAACAACTGGAACAGGCGGATTAACAATATTTTGCTGTTTATCATACTGCCACCAATAATAAGCTCCGGCTAGTAATAAAAATACGACAAACAAAATTAAACTCCCAATAATTAATAACTTACGATTGGAAAAAACGTTAGCTGGGTGCATGGGTTTATTACTACCAGCTACATACTCTTTGTTAAAATGTTTTTTTTCAGACTTAGTTAAACCATTGTCTTTTATTTCTTTCTCTACTTTTTTAAACCTTACAACTGGATCATTGCCACCGTAAAATTCAACTGGCATAACTTCAGCTTTAACATTCTTTATATTTTTTTTCTTTTTATTTTTTCCAAACATAAATATTATAACTATTTAGTGGTAGTTGTTTCTTCTACCACAACTGGAACTGGGTTAATTAACTTACCTTCTCCCAGTGGATTAAAACCATTATTTATTTCTTCACCATCAAGATAAGTATCCCCGTCTGTATCAGACAAAAGAGGATCAGTCCCCCAAATCAAAACTTCATCAGCATCTCTCAAACCGTCCTTATCAGTATCGTCACTGTTGGGATTAGTCCCCAATTCATTTTCCCTAACATCATCTAAACCATCCTGATCACTATCTATTGGTTCTCCAAATAATATCTCATCACTGTCCATTTCTTGTGATATTTCTGTGTTTTGAATACCTGTAGTCATTTCTACATTTTCTCCAACACCATCTAATACTTCGCCTGCTTGTTCCAAAGCCAAATTAGCATCCTCTAACATTTTATTTTCTTCTGTAATCTGATATTCATCTATATTGTTATCTATACTAAGCATAGGATCGGTATTATCAATACTACCTTTCATAAAACTGTTATAAAACCACCAGCCGCCAAAACCCAAGCCAGCTAATATTAAAATCAAAAATACCACTAATAAAACTTTGCCCAAAACCGGCTCTTTCATTTTATAAGTCATCTCAGACTGAGAAACTTGCTGTGGGGAACTTTGAAAATCATTTCTTCCTTCTTCTTTTTTTCGTAGTAAACCAGCCTCAAGAGCGTTAGGTGGTTCGTCTGGGGAAACACTGCTGGCAGTATTTTCCTCAACACTATTTTTTTCAACTTCAGCAAACATATCATCCGGTTCTTGGACAGGAAGATTGTTAGGTGCTTGGGGGACTTGATTTTGATTGTCTTCAAACATATTTTAATGGTTAAAATTTAAATTATTAAAAACAGATAAACCAACCGTATATTAACCTTACTCAGATAAACATTCATTGTCACAACCATCATCGTTTTCAAGATTGCCATCATCACACTCTTCTCCAACATCTTCTACGTCATTCCCACAATCACAGCCTGTATGTGCACATTCAAGCCACCAAGGAGATACACCCGAAGAAGTTATAGTTTCTTCATAAGCGCAATCTTTTCTACATATTTTGCAACTTGCAGCCGCTTCACAGGAAATACAGCTACCGTACTCTTCATATTCTTCTGGATGTATTCTTAGCATATCCTCACAGGCTTCACAGGCTATTGAATTACCCGTACAAGGAGCACTAATATCACACACCTCACCATATATACTTTCCACTTCGTCATTCCCACAAATACCTGTTATTTGGCAACTTGGCGAACAGCCATCTCTATCCCAACCATTACCATCATCGCACCCTTCTCCATTATCGACTACCCTATCACCACAACTTGGATTAACACAATCCGTTCTACAACTATTAGGTATACTATTACTATTATTATGACCGTCATCACATTCTTCACCAGGTTCAAGAAAGCCATTACCACAAATAGATATTTTACAATTCATACAACTGTCATTATTATTACCATCATCACATTCTTCCTGTCCCTCAAACAAAATACTATCTCCGCACATACTAATATTATAATCTTCTGCCTCACAATTATTACTACAACCATCGCCGTTTATATTATTACCATCATCACATTCTTCCTGTCCCTCAAACAAAATACCATCTCTGCACATACTAATACTATAATCTTCTGCCTCACAATTATTACTACAACCATCGCCGTTTATATTATTACCATCATCACACTGTTCGCTACCCTCTGCCCTACCATTTCCACACAAATTATCCAAATCTTCATAATAAGGTGCATCATTTATAACCACCTGACAATCCCAAGTACAATATGAACAGGTTTCTCCCGCCCCAGGTACGCATGTCATACCATTTGATATCCCGTTATCACAAGCCTCGTTATCATCTACCTTACCGTTACCACAAGTGCCAATATAATTGCTATATTCTTGTTCCTCATCTAATTCACAAATCCAACCATTATTATCATATAGATCTTTTATTTGAGACGGGGAAAGGGCTTTGTTGTAATAATTTATATTAGATAAAGAGCCTTTAAAACTTCCGGCATAATCATTGTTTAACTTATAATTAAACCCGCCAACATAAAATTCCGATAAAGTATCAGTCTGATAATCTACACTGACCAAAGGATCCATTATCGAGTTATTTAAAAATAATCTAGCTGTATTACTTGCATAAACTACGGCAATATGATTCCAATTATTTAATTTAGCAACGCTGTCAGTAATCAATCTGTAATCATTGTTTAAATTAAATTCCACTTTACCATTACAATCTAAATAAATTCCAAAACCTTGTTCAGTGCTAGAAACGACACCACTTACATAATTATTTTTTTGTAATAAAATATATTTACTTGAAGATGCTCCACAGTCTGGCAAATCATAAGGTTTTAAATTAAAACTTACAGAGAATACATCAGATGGCTCTAGCGCTTTATCAGATAAATTAGAGATCACATGATCATTAATACCATCAAATTCTAAATAATTTTGAAATATACTGTCATTTACAATATTTGGACATATACCTGAATAACACTTTAAAGGACCACCGTTACCGCCTGCATAATCATTTAAATATAAAAAGCTATCAGACAAAAGTGGGCCTCTCCAGTATAAAAGAGACAAATTATTCTCATATTTACAATCATCTCCACAATACCTCGTCCCACTCTGCCCATCCACACTACACCTCTGATCTTTTTCACATTCTTCTCCGCGCTCAAATTGCACTATTCCATCACCACAATACATTCCATAAGCCTGACAATCCCAACGACAAGAATCTGTTTTGTTTAAATTATAAGTTGTTTCACCATTGGCACCAGAAGGATCGCACACTTCCTGTCCCGCCTGTAATGTTCCGTCCCCACAATAATCACTGCTAGGACCATCACAATCATCATTACAATGATTATAAGCCCCATTTAATATCCCATCATCACAATCTTCCAGAGCTTCCACCACACCATTTCCACAAATACTATTAAAATCACAATCAGTTGTAGTCACTGTCCATCCTCCACATCCAGGGGCACATTCCTGAACCAAAACTTCGTTGCTAATACACTCTCCATAAATTATTTTTCCTGGAGGATCACAAACTTCGTTTAAATTTAAATTTATTTTTCCATCCCCACACTCCCCTGCTACCATCGTGCTGATTTCTTCAAGCGCTGTACATACACCATTTGTCAAAAATCTTACTGGGTCTATAAAATCTGTTAAAAAATCATCCCGATTACTTATATTCAAACCAGTATCTTCAAAATTTGATCTAACCTGATAATCACCATTTTCTTTGTTATAGATATAACGATAAGCATAAGATTCTGGGTTGCAGGCAAAGCTGAACCTTCTATCTTCTGCACTCCAACTTGTTTGAGGATCGTGTAGAAGACAAGTGTCTGCTTGACTATCATCCTGTCCAACACTAATATCTATATCAACACAAGGATCAACATCTTCCGTGCAATAAACACTACTACTTACGGCACAAGTCCCGGCTCTGCCTAAAATATTTATTGGATCAACCGGTAAATTATAAGATAAAGCTTGGCTAAAGCGACCCCAGGATTGGTCCCAAACACTCAAAGTTTGACCATCCAAGAAACTACCTTCGTTCATTTTTGGGCTAGAACTAGAATGGGTTAAATAATAATTATCCAGCGCCATCTCCACCCCTCCCAAGTCTCTCAAACGCTCATAATTTCTTTTTAATTTATCAGTTTGATTAGCACAAACTTCACCTACCACAGGACAATCCAAATCTGAAACACAAGTTGTTTCATAAGCAGGTGTATTTATATCACTACCACAATATCCAAAATTAGTTAAATTAGCATTAAACTCTAAATTATTTATCATTTGTTCAAAAACATTCCTAGTATCTGCCCCGGCATCACTATTTATGCTATACAAATAAATATTACTATAGAGCTTATTATCAGTATCAGAATAATTTAAAGCATCAACATATATATTATTACCATCAGTAACAGCATCATAGCCATTAACTTCTAATGACTGAACATTAGAGGTTAAATATCCTCCACTAAGTTCACGAGCCCCATCATACCATTTATCAACTGTCAGATGATCTTCGTTGGCAAACACTTGAATACCCACAACATCATTATTTTTACCACTAGTAAAATAAAATCTTTTTAAAGCATCACCTATCAAAGCGTTGCTACAATCCACCATGCAGTTAGAATAGTTTTCAGTTACATCACAAGTTCCATCTCCGCAATAGTAACAAGTACTTGTGTCAAAATTACAACCTGTATCACAAGCCAATTCTCCACCTTCATACTTAAAAATTTCGCCAGGAACCTCTAAATCTAAACAACTTTTACTATTTAAATCATACAAATCACAACTTTCAGTAGTATTATTTTTAATGTTATCCCCGCAATATTCAACAACACAGTTACTGTTACAGCCGTCCCCAGAATTTTTATTACCATCATCACAAGTTTCTCCGCTATCAGTCACCCCATCACCACAATCAAACTCAACACAAGTCTCACGACAAGCATTCGGTGTTGTATCACTATTACTTGTTCCTTTATCACATTCTTCATCGCCATTTATTGCACCGTCACCACAAGTTGATAAAGCACAGTTATCACAGGCATCATTTGAACTCTCGTTGCCATCATCACATCCTTCTCCAGCATCCACCACTTTGTCACCACAATCTGGTAATTTACAACTAGTTCGACAAGCATTTGGCGTAACATCATTATTATTATCTGTACCGCTGTCACATTCTTCACTTACATCTTTTACCCCATCTCCACAAAAACAATCTTGAGGACAATTATAATTATCTTCTGACGCAAGACACTCTCTATCTCCACAATAGCCACAGGACCCAAAATCATATCGGCAATCAAGGCAACCAAGAACACCACTGTTATAAATATTATCATTATAAGATGGAGGATTAATTTGCTGATAATCTCTACAAGTAAATGAATAAATACCACTTTCACATTCTTCTCCATAGTCTTCTTCCACCACACCATTACCACAAGAGCAATCTTGTGGACACAAATTATACTCAATTGCAGCACACTCTCCATCCCCACAAAAAGGGCTATTGGAAGACTGCGCCAAACTATTTTCCTTTTTAAATAAACCCTTTACAAAACTAGCTAAACGGTTATTAGTTATACTACTAGCCACTTTACTTAATACACTCTCACTATCCACCCCTACCTCGTTTTGTATATTATTATTTATATATTCCTCTCCAGAAGTGCTGTCAGCTAACAAAGTATTCGTTCCTAAATCATTACCCTCCATAGCCACCCTACCAGTCTGAACTACTGGCCTTAAATATGGCAAATCATCACCCTCTCCAAAAACTCCATCATCAGCACAATAATAAGTTTTAAAATTAAAATATCCGCCACTTGGAGAAGCTACTATATCATCATTATTACCCAACACATCTTCATAAGGCCAGTGATCTCTATCTGGCCATGGATTTTCACACAAGAAAATACTAACATGAGAATTACCGGTAGCTACCACACCAACCCCACCCTCTCCTGAAACATTTTGTAAAACATCAGCACTCGCCAACACATCTATTTCTCCATTTTTTCCTTTGGCTGATATTTGATTAAACGAAGTAGTTGTGTTATTCAAATTAACATAATCATTATTTAATGGTCCCCAAACATATTCCCAATAATAACTACCAACAATAGGTGCTATTATTTGCTTTACTTCCGGTCTTAATTCATCAAAGAAATAGCTTTTAGACCCTAAACCAACCACATCTTCGGATGAGCCTATAAAAACTGCATCTGGATCGATTTGAACTTCTTTTATTGCACAGATGTCTGCCCTAGTGATAAAAGCCCAATTAATATTTCTATCATCACTATTCTCACCAATCCCTACCCCTAAATAATCTTTAACATCTGGAGTTAAAATAACAGCATAGTCAGTCAATCCATCCAAAGGTTTGTTTAAGCTAATAATTACCCTAGAAGTTGTAGTGCCAATAGGTTGGTAAACCTGTATGTCATTTATTAAATCACTCTTACACCAGTTATCAACCTCACCTCTGGTAGCGCTAGCTTCTAACCCAAAAATATTTTTAACAAAATTACTTACTGCTAACCAGGCTCTTTTATACCAAGGTAAATCTAAATTATTTGGACCTAAACCGGCTATTAAATTTGTTACATTATTTTCTCCCATACAACTACCATAATTTAATGGAGAAACATCAAATTTTTGCATTAACGGAATGCTACTAAATAAAGATAACTCATCACTTGACAACAACATAGCATAATATTGTCCAACACTCCTTTCCCAGACTTCCCTTTTATCAAAACTATCAATATTTAAAATAATAGCACGATCTAAACCAAGCACATAAACAAATGAACCTTCAACTTTAAAATCTATATAATATTTTATATCAATACTGTTAGAAATTAACAAAGATAATTTTTCTCCATCAAATTCATAAATTTCTAATAACCTTTGTTTTTCTACATCCTTAACTAAATATAATTTATTATTTACAAAATGCAAACCTTTTATATTATCTTTTTGATCTACGATTGGAGAAAAGTCATTCAACAAAACATCTTTTATGGAAAATACTTTTAAATCAGAGTCTGAACCCATATATATATACCCGTCAGCCACGTCAAAACTATAACTACTACCCAAATCAGGATCAAATTCTTTGAACTTATTTATATAATTAACATTTTCTATAAGATAAATCTGTATTTTACCGTCAACACCAATGTTATAGATATAATTACCCACTATCTTAGTTTTTCTTTCATTTATATTTAACGGCTCTTCAATCAATTGCCCTTCTCCCAGCAAATCAAATTCTGAAATTTTTTCTATATTATCAGGAGTACTAAAATCTAAAAACTGAATTTCACTATCTCCGATTGTTACTAAATATTTTTTATACAAAGCAATATCAGAAACAGAAGAATCAGATATATACTCAGAAATAAATTCTAAATCATTATTATAAATACTTATCTTAGAATATGTTTTTAAACCATTTTCCATCTCATAACTATCAAACTTATCCAAAGCGACTAGATAACCATTAAAATTATAAAACTTATCAAACTCTGGTGTTTTAGTATCATTATTTATAAACTGACTAGATGTAACAATCAACCTAGGTTCTTGATCATATTCAACATCACCATGCAAACCATAAGCCAAGATAACATTATTATACA
>Ga0222628_1000404_pt1 | contig 18604 bp, 20 predicted proteins | sample AntAcemetageno95_FD_179860 | JGI IMG/M metagenome (GOLD analysis project Ga0222628, IMG submission 179860) | Saline water microbial communities from Ace Lake, Antarctica - #95 | ecosystem: Environmental > Aquatic > Non-marine Saline and Alkaline > Saline | place: Antarctica: Ace Lake | collected...
TCAAGACGTAGTTATCAAAAAGCTAAAAGCGCGCATGGAGAACATTCGTCTGGGTGACCCAATGGACAAGAACACCGACATCGGTGCAATCAACTCCAAGGAACAGCTCACGAAGATTGACCGCTTGGTAAAACAGGGAGTAAAAGAAGGTGGCCAAGCTTGGACTGCTTCCTGCGTAATTCCAAAAAATGGTTTCTGGTATGCGCCAACAATCATCACGGGTGTCTCACCTGCCAATACCGTTGTCAGAGAAGAAATCTTCGGGCCGGTGCTATCGGTCATGACCTTTAGGACTCCCACCGAAGCCGTAGCGAAAGCCAACAACTCTCAGTACGGCCTGAGCGCCGGTGTCTGGAGTGAAAAGGGTTCAAGGATTCTGAAGATGGCCGATCAACTAAACGCCGGTGTGGTGTGGGCAAACACTTTCAATCAGTTCGACCCAGCCAGCCCATTTGGCGGCTTCAAAGAATCCGGCTACGGCCGCGAGGGTGGCCGTCACGGATTGCTTAGCTACTTGAAGGGATCAAACTAATGCGCTTGGAAGTAAAGAAAACCTACAAACTCTTCATCGGTGGCAAGTTTCCTCGATCTGAATCGGGCCGAGTCTACATAGTGAACAACCACAAGGGCGTGTTCCTGGCAAACGTTGCCAAAGCATCTAGAAAAGACGTGCGTGACTCAGTGGTTGTCGCTCGCTCCGCTCAGTCCAGCTGGGCTGGCGCAACACCTTATAACCGCGGACAAATTCTCTACAGAATCGCCGAAATGCTGGAAGGCAGGCGTGAGCAGTTCGTTGCCGAAATTCGCGAACTAACCGGCAAGAGCGAAAAGCAAGCTAACCAAGAAGTAGACAGTGCCATTGATTCCTGGGTTTGGCACGCCGGCTGGACCGACAAAATTGATGCGGTGGCAGGCAACATGAATCCGGTTGCCGGGCCGTTCTTTAACATTTCAACCAATCAACCAACTGGAGTCGTCGCGGCATTTGCGCCTCAAGACACTTCTTTGGTGGGCCTGGTGAACACAATCGCCCCGGCGATAGTTTCTGGTAACTCGGTAATCGCCATCTCATCGGAAACGCTGCCGATTTGCGCCGTGACACTTGCTGAAGTGCTGGAAACCTCTGACCTACCCGGCGGAGTAGTCAACATTCTCACCGGTAATGCCAGCGAACTCGGAAGCTGGCTTGCCTCTCACTTAGATGTCAACGCTATTGACCTAGAGGGCACCTCGAACGCTGCGGAGCTTGAAATGCTGGCTGCTGAAAATCTAAAGCGAGTAATTCGCAAAGGCAGCTACTCAAGAGCTGGGGCGAAGGGCTCACTTCAGCACATTCTAGATCTGATGGAAACTAAGACCGTCTGGCACCCAAAGGGGCACTAGCAACAAGGTCCTTAGCTGGATTCAGCTAAGTATGGCTGACCGCCGATTACTTCCATTGCTTCAGCTGCGAACGCGCAGGCCACTTTTGCGGCCTCTGTCACCTCCACATCGCCATCCAAAATGGTGCGCATGAACATTGCGGCAAATGCGTCTCCGGCTCCGGTTGGATCAACAACCTTCGCCTTTACTCCAGGGACCAGCTCGGCGGTTGTGGGGTTTCTGACATAGGCCCCATCTTTACCCAGTGTCACAACTACAAGTGGAAATTTTTCGTGAAGGGCGTCCGCGACGCGGGTTGGTGAATCCTCGCCTGTCAATGCCTGCGCTTCTTCAAGATTTGGAAAAATCACATCCGCACCCTCGATGGCTTCTAGGAAGTATTTTGCCCCGTAGTCTCGGATGAAGCTGGCACTTCCAGGATCACACACAGTCACCATGCCGTGTGCTTTTGCCATTGCCATTAGTTTCTGAGTTCCCTCAGTTCCGATAGACAACACCGTGTAACCGGAAATGTATAAAAAGTCTCCGAATGCCTCAAGAGGCATCACGCCAACTTCAAGGTTCTGGTTTGCTCCCCTATCGGTGAAAAAAGTTCTATCATCGCCATCAATCAGAACCACTATTCGGCCCGTGGAAAGAACTTGGTCTTCCTGCAGATGTGCAATGACATTCTTTGTCTTGAACTCGGCGGCAAACTTTTTACCGTCACCCTTACCGACCCGGGCAAACAAATGTGTCTCAATCTGCAAGGTGGCTAGCCAGACTGCAAAGTTCGCGGCTGAACCTCCTGAGGTCGCAACAAGTTTTGATTCGTTATCGGTGTTCGATTGAACTTCGCCAATCGGCATCACAACGATATCTTCGATTATGTCGCCAACAACTAGAGCTTTAATTAACCCCTCCGCGTGCTATGGCCTTGGAGATCTCCGCGGCTACCAAGATGTTATTCCTAACCAGTGACAGGTTAACTTCAAGCGAGGCCTGATTGGAAGCCCCAACTATGAAATCAAGCAGAAAAGGAGTGACATGTTTTCCTCGCACGCCTGCCTTATTTGCGGCAGCGAATGCTTTTTCCAAGACAATGTCATGGTCGGCCTTGTTCCAGGCCTGATCATCTGGCACTGGGTTTGCAATCAGTAGTGCCGCCAAAGAGCCAAGCTTCTGCTGCTCAAAAACTATCGCTGCCACTTCATCGGCTGAGTCCACACTCCAATCCAGGGTGTAATCACTCGTCGGAAGCCAGAAGCTAGGGAAGTTCGTCGTTTTGTATCCAACCACCGGAATGCTCAAAGTTTCTAGTCTTTCGAGCGTCGCTGAAATGTCCAGCACGGATTTTACTCCAGCACTCACAACTACCACCGGACAAGTCGCGAGGGTAGTCAGGTCGGCTGATTCGTCGAAGGTCTCATTCGCCCCTTGGTGGACACCACCGAGGCCTCCGGTTGCAAAGACCCTGATACCTGCCTTGGCTGCCAGGAAAGCTGTAGCGGCAACAGTGGTTGCCCCATTGATGCCCTTGGCAGCGATGATGGGAAGATCACGGACCGAAGACTTAGCCGTGCCCTCACTGGCTATTTGCTCCAGCTCATCTTGACTAAGCCCGATTGTGGGGACACCCTTGATAATGCCGATTGTTGCCGGAACAACTCCGGCATCAATGAGCTGCTGCTCGAACTCCTTAGCCGCGGCGATATTTCTGGGATATGGAAGACCGTGGGAAATAATCGTGGACTCTAGTGCGACTACGGGCCTGTTGGTTTCCAGTGCTTCTTGAACCTGTTTGCTAATTTTCATTTCATCTCCAGTGCTCAAGGTTATCTGAGGCTGCAAGGCAGTAGATTGTTTTTTTTAGAAAGCGCAAAAGAATGAAGAGACCGTGGCTGACAACCACCACCGGCCAGCGGTGGTCAATCGTCTTCAGTGTTGTTATTTCCGCAGTTATGGTCGTCTCTCTATTTAGCTACTGGATTCTGCAGGCCGCCCCCAGAGTCCAAATCACACAGCTTGATCCGAATCAGATTGAGTATTGCTACCTTGAGCAATGCACTCCCATAGACAAGCTAGCCGGCTTGGAATTAGTAACCACACCTGAGCCCTACAGCGTGATCGTTGGGGAGTGGGGAACCAGCATCCAGCTGAGGTTTGTAAACCGCGGCCGGCTCGAGGGAACTCGCGAACTAAGGCTCCTGCTCAGGTCCGACAAGGGAAAGATCATCGAGGGCATGCGCCAAGAAGTGACGTTTATGCCCAAGGGGCCAGTGCTGGTTGAGTTTTTCTTCACGGGCTTTCCCGAGGAGCTTCAAAGCGGCACTTTGCAGCTCGGATGGTAGCTCAAAATCAGGGTCAATCTCCGTTATCAAAACGTTATAATTTTCAGCAGTTTCACAGACAACTATCTGTTGTAATGAGGGTGTGAAGTGCGCATCGATGGGCTATTTCGGCAGAATTGATAATTCAAGTCTGTCGAAATTTTCTACGTCGCGGGCTTTTAAATAAAAGAAAATCGAAAGGGAAAAACTAATGAGCTATGAAGGTTATAACCTCCTTTACAACCTGTTCTCGCTGGGTATCGCGAGCATGTTGTTCACCACCATCTTTTTGTTTGTAGCACGTGAGCGCGTTTTGCCTCGTTACCGCATGGCCGTAATGGTCTCGGGAACAGTCACAGCAATTGCCGCTTACCACTACTTCAGAATGTTCGACAGCTTCAAAGAGACATTCGGACCAGAAGCAGTCGAGGGAGTCGTCTACAACGTCGGCTACCGCTACGTCGACTGGTTCCTAACAGTTCCACTTCTACTGGTTGAGACCGTTGCCGTATTGGCTTTGGCTCGCGCAGTCCAGACCAAGATGTTGGTAAGGCTTGTTCCTGCAGCCGCACTAATGATTGGTCTTGGCTACCCAGGAGATGCACAGCTAAACGTGTTCTACGACGGCGATGCATCACTATGGGGCCTACTTTCAACCATCCCATTCCTTTACATCCTTTACGTACTGTTCGTCGAGCTAGGCAAGAGCCTTGACCGTCAGCCAGCCGGGGTTGTAAAGAAGATCAAGGAACTACGTCTCCTTCTTCTTGCAACTTGGGGTGTTTACCCAATCGCGTTCATCGCTAGCATGAACGCAACCGGATTCGACGAGACGTCATTCGTTCTTCGCGAAGCCGGTTACACCATCGCGGACATCCTTGCTAAGTGCCTATTCGGCCTAATGATCTTCACCATCGCTCGTATCAAGAGCGCTGCTGACGACGCTGAGTTCGAGAAGTCCGAGTACAAAGAAGAAGTTTCAAAATAGTTAGCACCAAATGAAGAAACGGCGCCGGGAACATTCCTGGCGCCGTTTCTTTTTCCTCAAGAATTTTCAGGATCGAATTTCAAAGGAGAAGTGAATGATAAAGAGAAAAATAGACTGGGATCTAATTCAGATCATTGTTCTGGTTTCGTTAATGCCGGTTATGTTACTTATTGGTGCCTTTGCACCGAGTTTCTTCGCCGACTACAGCTAATGTAATTGAGTGGGAAAAAACATCGATGCAAGCTCCTGGCAACAATTCGTAGCAAGCAGAAGAACCACCCGCGATTTTCTGGACAAGCCTATCCCCCACGACCTCATAGACCAGCTACTGACCGATGCGATGACGGCACCCTCCTGGTCGAACACCAGGCCATTTATGGTCGGTATCGCATCCGGTGAACGCCGAGACCGGATTTCAAGAGAATTTCTAAACCGGTGGCAGGCAGCCTCAGCCGCATTGAAGCCCGGCATATCGGGCAAGCTCAAGCTTTTTATTACTCGCTATGGACTACCCAAATCTGACTACAAGGTTTTTCGCCCCTACCCCAAAGACCTAAAGCCTAGGCAGCAAAAGGTTGGCGCTGACTTGTATGGGTTTATCGACATTAAGCGTGAGGACAGCCAGAAACGTCAGGAACAATGGGGCCGAAACTATGACTTCTTTGGGGCTCCAGTGTCGCTGTTTATCTTCACTCACTCAGGTTTAGGCGAGTACTCGGTATCGGATGCTGGGTTGTTTATGCAAAACCTGATGCTGTCAGCCCATGCCCACGGTCTTGGCACTTGTGCTCAAGGGGCAAGCGCTCTGTGGGCGGAGCCGGTGCGGAAAGAGTTCAAAGTGCCAAAACACTACAAGTTACTTTGTGGCATCGCCCTTGGTTACCCAAGCGACGACAAAATCAATAAATTCGAAGCTGAACGCCTAGGAATCGACCAAATAAAGCTTGATGCGAATGATTGATCTAACAGCAGCAGACTTCATAGACAACCCATACCCAGCCCTAAAGCTTCTGCGTCAACAGGGCGCACCGCAGTGGCACGAGCAAACCGGCACATTTCTTGCAGCCGGCTTCAAGGACGCAAGCCAGGTTCTCAGAAACCGTGACCTCGGTCGGATCTTCGAGGAAAACACGCCTTCCAACGAATGGGAAACCTTCAACTGGCTTCACTCCGATTCGATACTTGACTCCGAGCCGCCGAAGCATTCCAGGTTGCGCTCCCTAGTGATGAAAGCGTTCAACCCAAAAAAAATTGAGAGCCTGAGGCCCGATGTTGAACGCATAACCAAAGAGTTACTAGATGAAGCGACAAAAAAGCACAACGAAACCGGCCAGTTTGACCTGATTGGCGACTATGCCGAACCACTGCCAGTGAAGGTAATTGCCTTCCTGCTGGGCTTCCCGGTCGCCGATGAGAACCTGCTCAGACCCTGGTCCCAGTCGATTGTCAAGATGTATGAGGTTAGCCCGAGCGAAACCGATAGAGAAGAAGCGAAGCTCGCCTCTATCCAGTTCGCCTCTTACGTTCACGAACTAATGCTTGAGCGCAAGAAAAACCCGGGCACGGATTTGATTAGCGAGCTGGCTCAAGTCGAAGAAGAAGGCGAGAAGCTGAACGCGCACGAGCTCATTGCTACCTGTGTCCTTCTTCTAAACGCCGGACACGAAGCTTCGGTTAATGGCTTCGGAAACGGGATGGTCGCGACCCTGCAAGATTCTGAGCAGCTAGCACTTCTAAACGCCGACCCTTTCGGCCTCGCCGACACGGCAGTTGACGAGTTTCTTAGATTTGATGCACCGCTTCACTTATTTGAAAGAACCGCAACCAAGGACACCGACATTGGTGGGGTTGAGATTCTAGAGGGCCAGAAAATTGCAGCGCTACTTGGAAGCGCCAATCGGGATGAGCGGGTTTTCAAGGACCCGGACAAATTGGACCTAACCAGAAACCCGAATCCCCACATTGGCTTTGGTGCTGGAATTCACTTTTGCATCGGTGCGCCACTGGCAAGACTAGAAATGGCGATTTCACTACCAAGGCTTATTGAGCAATTTGGCTCGCTCAAACTTGCAGAAACCCCTGTGCGAAGACAAAGTTTCGTACTCAGGGGCTATGAACAGGTACTTGTTACCAACAAGACATAGAAGCAGGCCTAAATGAGGCTCCTGCTAGCCCTTGGTGGCTCCCAGAGTCAGACCTGATACAAACTGTTTACGAAGCACAAAGAACACGACCATGGTCGGCAGAGCCGCAATCATCGCGCCGGCAGCCAGCAGGTTGTAGTCAGTCACGAATTCGCCAGTCAGTCTTCCAAGTCCCGATGTAATCGGACGCTTGGAGTCAGTCGACATCAAAACCAGTGCCCAGAAGAAGTCGTTGTAGATCCAGGTGGTCATCAAGACACCAAGAGATGCAAGTGGTGGCCTTAGAAGCGGAAGCATGACCCTGAAGAAGTGGGTGAACACCGAAGCGCCATCAACAAGCGCCGACTCTGAAATTTCTTTAGGAATCGTCTTCATATAAGAACTCAAAACGAAGGTAGCGAAGCCCATCTGGAAGGCAACGTGGATCAAAATCACACCTAAAGGCGAGTCATACAAAAACCTTCGGTCCCCAACTAGGTCACCTATGGCTAGATACATCTTGAACACCGGTATAAACACCAGCTGCGGTGGAAGCAGGTTTCCCGCTGTGAACAAAAGCAATAAGGCAACGTTGGCCCTAAATGAATACCTCGTCACAACAAAAGCCATCAATGAACCCAAGAGCAAAATCAGGAACACTGCTGGCAAAGTAATCAGCGCAGTGTTGAAAAAGTACGTCGGCAGTTCCATTCGGCTAATAGCCGAGGTGTAGTTATCAAAGTTCAATACCTTGGGGAAGGACAGCACCCCTCCGGCACGAATTTCTTTATATGGCCGAAGCGATGAATAAAAAGTCCAAACAATCGGGAAGAGCCAAGCAATCGCAAAGAAACCGATGAAGACCGAAATGATTCGATCCTTAACTTTTTGGGCGTCCTTTACTTTCTTTAGCCGCTCCTGTTCCTTAAACAACTTTCTTTCCGCTTTGTTCTCAACCTTTCCTTCAGTCACACTCACTTCACGTCCTCCTTGAACTGCGCACGGAGGTAAGCAATGATCGGAACGATCGAAAGCAAGAACAGAATTACTGCGTAGGCGGCGCCCTTCATGGAGGCTCCCTCACCCGCAATGTTCTGAAATACCAGCACGCCGAGAATCGGCAAGCCGCCGGACGAGCCATAAATGATATAAATCAAATCGAAAGCGCGAAGTGACTCGATGATTGTGATCACAATCACGATGACGTTCACCGGCTTCATTGTCGGGAACACCACCTTGCGGAAACTTTGCCACTCGGTAGCACCGTCGATAGAAGCGGCTTCTCGCAAGGAGGCGTCCACAGCCTTCAGGCCAGCTAAATACAAAAGCATGATGTAACCAATGTGGCGCCAGGAAGCCATCGTCAGAATCACCCAGATGTTATAACGATCGTCGCCAAAGAATGAAACGGCTTCACTGATCTCTAGGCCAAGAAGGCCATTGACCAACCCGTCCGGCCGCAACAGGAAGTTCCAGATCACACCGATGACCGCCAAAGACAAAACAACCGGCAGGTAATAAGCAGCCTGGTAAAACTTGCTGCCTCTGATTTCGCGGTCAATCTGGTAGGCAAGCAAAATACCCAGCGGCGTTGCTATCGCGCCAAACCAGATAAGCCAAACCACATTGACCCGGAGCGCGTCCCAGAAAATGGGGGTATTAAAGAAAATGTTTTCGTAGTTGGCTAACCCGGCCCATTGGATATCACCAATGTGGATACCGGTCCAATACGTGAAAGATAAATAGATGGTTGCGGCCGCTGGAAACCAGACCAAGGCAACATGTAAGAAGGTGGGGATTCCAATGAAAATCCCGAGGGTGAGTCGATCTCGCTTAGAAAAAGAACGACGACGCTTGGCCTTGGGTAGCTTTTGAAGCACAGGGTCAAGCGTCGTCGAGCTTTTCATAATTCAGTTAGGTTAGCTTCGCTTTACAGCGGAGCTAGAGCGTCCCACTGGCTCTGCAATGACTCAAGAATGTCATTCGTGCTAGATGGGTCCTTGAACCAGCTCTGGAATGCAGGACCGATGATTGGGCCGGCAAAGTCAGGGCGGGTGTCGCGGTCTAGGAACTGAGTGATGTACTTAGCCTCGTCCATAACAGCTTGCTGTGCGACCTGGAATGCATCGTAGGATGACTTGTCCTGACCGTTGTTAGCGCTGGTCATTGGAACACCGGTGTCAAGCATGGCCTGAACACCTTCCATGTCTCCGGCGAACTTGATGAAGTCCTTACCAACGCCGGTGTTTCCACCGTTCGCTGCAACACAGAAACCATCTAGTGGAGCATCGACAGTGTCGCGTCCGTGGTCTGCGTTGATCTCCGGGAAAGGAATGATCATTAGGTCGTCATAATCTTCTTGGCTCTGCTCGAGGAAGTTTCCGCCAAACCATGAGCCCATCATGAAGAATCCAGATTGCTTCTGCAATAGAAGCTGCATTGCGCCGTCCCACTCAAGGTCTAGGACGTTGGTGTTCTGGTAAGGAAGTAGCATCTCCCAGTGACGGAAGACTTCCTTGACGCGATCGTCGGTCCACTTCTCACGGCCACCAAGTAGGTCGACGTGGAACTGGTAACCGTTGATACGTGCGTTCAAGATGTCAAAGGTTCCCATTGCTTCCCAGCCGCCCTTGTCGGCAGCTGCAAGTCCAATTAGACCCTGGCCCTTGAGCTCTGCAAGAGCTCCTAGCATGTCGTCCCAGTTGTAGACGTCAGTTGCGGCTAGGCCGATCTCTTCCATCATTGACTTACGGAAGTGAAGACCCCATGGGTACCAGCTCTGAGGGACGAAGTACTGCTTCCCGTCAAGGCCTGTTGAGGCAATCTTGTAGCTGTCGGAGTACTGGCTTCCGATGTCATCCCAAACGTCTGACACGTCCTCTAGAAGACCCTGCTCCGCGAAGAACTGCATGCGGTAACCGGCCATCCACTGGAAGCAGTCGTCAGGTGTTCCCTGCAAGTACTGCGACAAGTTGTTCTGGAAAGCGTTTGACTCCGTCGCGTTGTAAGCAACTTCGTTGCCTGACTTCGCAGTGTAAGCGGCAACTAGTGCTTCTAGTTGCTGGGTTGGCGACTCGTCAACGGTGCGGGCACCGAATGACATTGGGCCCGATGCTGCAGGCGCACAGCCTGCCAACATGGTTGCACCCGCGATACCTAAGCCACCGGCAGCTGCGCCCTTGAGAAGTAACCGACGGTCAACTTCGTGACCGGTAATTTTGTTCAACATTGAACCTCCTAGTAAGAATGTCTGGCTACAGAATAACCACGAAATAAGGCTTAAATGTAGAGATTTGATAACAAAGTCGTCACAAACGAACATTTCCAATCATTCGCGAACATTCCTGAAGGCTTCGCTCTCAATGAAAATGATCTGAGCCCTTACGGCTATGCGGTTTCGAGCATATCGCGAACCATAGGCACAACCTTCGTTGCGTAGAGTTCGATGCTTTTTGTGAGCTTTGAGTGCGGCAACGGACCCATGTCGTACTTCAGGTCAAAGCGGCTGGCACCAACAGAGCTAAGGGCATGAACAATCTTTTTCGCCACGGTCTCAGGCGAACCGACATACATCGAACCGTGATATACCTCGGACAAAAAATGCTCCTTTGAAGTCGGACCCCAGCCGCGCTCAAGCCCGATCTTCCCAAATGAAGCCTCATAGCCCGGCCAAGCCTCTTCGATGGCCTGGTCATCAGTTTCTGCAACATGACCGGGTGAGTGAACCGAAACTGGCAACTCGGGCACGCCAAGCTTTGCAAGAGTTTCTTTATAAAGTCTGGCGAAAGGCTCAAACCTGGCAGGGTCACCGCCGATTATGGCAAGCGCCATTGGAATGTTTAGTCTTGCTGCTCGAAGCACCGACTCCGGCGAACCTCCAACACCAACCCGCAGGGGCATCTGGCCGCGCTCAGTCTTTGGATAAACCTCTTGGTTAGTAAGACCAGCTCTCATGGACCCAGACCAGGTAACGGGACCCTCTTTCAAAAGCTCGACTAATAATTCAAGTTTCTGCTCAAACAGTTCGTTGTAATCGGACAACTCGTAGCCAAAAAGCGGAAAGCTCTCAATGAATGATCCACGCCCCGCGGTGATCTGAACCCGACCGTTAGATAGTGCATCGATTGTGGCAAAGCGCTGGTAAACCCGAACCGGATCTTCACTTGATAAAACAGTCACTCCGGTGCCAAGGGTGATGTTCTTCGTGGTGGTGGCAAGGCCAGCCAAAATTGTGTCGGGAGCAGTAACTGCAAAATCATCACGGTGGTGTTCACCGATGTTGAAGTTATTAAGCCCCAACTCATCGGCGAGCTGACCCTGAGCTAAGACATCGCGAATTACCTGCGCGGCGGAAAGATTGTTTCCATTGTCATCTAGAGAGACATTGCCAAAGGTGTCTAGGCCAAATGTGATGTTTTTCATAAAAATAGCCTAAGCGGTCAGGCTTCGACAGTGAACCCGATCAATCGACGGCAGCGAGCTGCCCGCAGGCTCCGTCTATTTCCTTGCCACGAGTATCGCGCAGGGTAGTTGGAATTCCGTTTTTCTCAAGGGTAGAAACAAAGATGTCGGTTTGTTCCGCAGTTGACGCTGTCCATACCGAACCCGGTGTTGGGTTCAGTGGAATTGGGTTCACGTGTACCCATCCTTTTCCGCGGTCATTCAGCTTTTGAGCAAGTAACTCTGCTCGCCAACCGTGATCGTTCATGTCTTTTATCAGCGCGTACTCGATCGAAACTCTTCTTCCGGTTTTCTCAAAGTAGCTCCTGGCAGCATCCAGTGCTTCATCCACCTTCCACTTTGAGTTCACCGGAATCAAGTCGTCACGCAGTTGGTCATCTGGGGCGTGCAGGGAAAGTGCGAAGGTCAAGGGAAGATCTTCATCGGCTAGTTTCTTGATTCCCGGAACCAGACCAACGGTTGACACCGTTATGTTTCTAGCACTCATGCCGAGACCATTTGGCTGTGGTTCAACCATGGTCCTAATAGCGCTCATGACCCTTGCGTAATTTGCAAGCGGTTCACCCATGCCCATAAAAACAATGTTGTTTACCCGCTCGTCGTCGTGCTTGCGCTTGCCCAAGCCGCCCGCTGCAATCAGCTCGTTGGCACGGACAATCTGATCAACAATTTCACCGGCCGACATATTGCGAACCAGTCCCGCCTGCCCGGTCGCGCAGAAGGGACAGTTCATGCCACAACCGGCCTGTGAAGAAACACACAGTGTGATTCGGTTTGTGTAGCGCATGAGAACCGATTCAACCAGCGCTCCGTCAAATAAGCGCCACAAGAATTTGACCGTCTTGCCGTCATCGGTTTGCAGTCTCTTGACTTCGGTAAGCATGGTGGGTAGCACCTTGCTAACCAGCTCTTCTCGGCCAGTTTTTGGAAGATCGGTCATCTTCTCAGGGTCTGAGGTGTAGTGGGTGAAGTAGTGGGTTGCAAGCTGCTTTGCTCTAAAGGCTTCAATTCCTAAATCCTTGACAGTTGATCCTCGATCTGCAGGTTCAATGTCGGCTAGGTGAAGCGGGGGCTTGCCTCGCTTTGGCTCTGCAAACTGCAGTAAAGGTTTACCGGATTCATCTTTTTTCTGAGTCCAGCCCTCGGTTTTTGGCTTCACCTGACGGTTAGACATTCGGCTCCTTGGATTGTCTTTAGTCTAATTGGTAGCTAACTTCCCCAACCAGCCCTTGAATCAAGTGAAGGCGTCTAGGCTTTTCTCATGTTGAAGCGGCTAATTGAGATTTCTCGCCCGGTTCTATGGGTAAATACCATTGGAACCTCCGTCACTGGAATGTGGCTGGCAGGCTTTTTGTGGACGTGGGACATCGTCCCAATCTTGATTTGGGTCACCTTCCCGATGAACATCCTGATCTATGGAATCAACGACATCTTTGACCAAGAAACCGACAACATAAACGCCCGAAAGGGCAGTTATGAAGGTGCTCACATCTTCCCGAATGAAGTCAAACCAATCTGGATAGCGGTAATTGTCACCAACGTTCCGTTTCTTTTCTACTTCGCCCTTACCCTGCCATTGGCAGCAACTCTCTGGATGCTTGCCTATGCGCTGTTTTTCACTTTCTACTCAGCACCGCCCTTGCGGTTTAAAGCCAGAAAGTATCTTGATGCCCTTTCGAATACCGATTACGCGTTCCCGCTGGCTTTTGTTCCGCTGGCCCTTGGAGTCACACCGGTGTGGTTGGCGGTTACCGGCTTGATGGCCTGGTCAATTGCAAAGCACGCCTATGACGCGATTCAAGACATCCCCCAAGACAGCGACACCGGTATCATTACCACCGCCGTCCATCTTGGCCCAAGAAAGACTGCTATTTGGGCGACTTTCTGGTGGGGAATTTCAACGGTGCTATTTGCGCTTGTTAACATTCCGGTTGCAGTTGTGAACGCTGTAGTCGCAGGACTGTTGGTTTACGGCATCTTCAAAACTCCAACGCCTGAAAAAGCTCACGATCTTTATAAGTACTCCATAGCTTTCCCGTATCTTGCCGGAGCGGTTGCGGGCGTCCAATTGGTAACTGGACTGGTGTTGGGGGTCTACCCGTAAAAAGGAGACCATGAACAAGGAAACTAAGAGTCAGAAAATATGAGCAAAGTAATCGTTCTAGGAGCAGGGCTCTCCGGCCTTGCAAGCGCCGCTCTGCTAGCGCGCGCTGGTCACGAAGTGACAGTCATTGAGCGTCACGACTGGCTAGGTGGCAAATCAAGAAGAGTTAGCGTTGCCGGCCAAATAATGGACACCGGTCCAGCCCTGGTGACCTTCACCGGTGTTTGGGACAAGCTCCTGGAAAGTTATGACCAGCTGGGTGAGAAACAAGAAAAGACAGCTCAACAAATTGCAGATCTAGAATTTGTAAAACTAAACGAACTTGGCAGGTATTACTACAAGGACGAAATAACCGACCTGCCGGTAAAGCCCGACCACAAGTGGTCGGAGCCTTGGCAGCGATTTGAAAAAGATCATGCTCCGCTAACCGGGCCAATCACCGAGCTGCTAACCAAACTGCCGCTTGACCCGAAAGCCTGGCCCGCGTTAGCAAAACTGCAAAAGCGATATGGGTTCAGGCTCACAACCAGCTGGTATCTGAATGCCATCAAGTGGTTGCCAAAGGATCTAAAAGACATAATCGCTATCCACACTCTCAATGCCGGCATCGCGCCTTCCAAAACCCTCGCGCTTTACGCCTCAATGACCGCTGTCATGGCAACCGATGGCATTCGAGTTCCGGTCGGCGGCGTCAACGAAATTGCCCAGTCACTTGGAAAGCTTGCGATAGCGGCCGGCGTGACCATCAAGCTCAACGAAGAAATAACAAGCATTAACAAGCAAAAGATCGAAACCAAAAATGGCTTCTTTTTGGCCGACTATATTGTTTCTTCTTTAGACCCTCAGGTATTCAAGTCACTGATGACCAAGAAGCCGGCAAGCCCCGCAAGGATGCGGTCTTGCTCGGGAATCGCAATCTACGGAGTTTTAGCAAAGCCACTGCCCAAAGACACAGTCACCCACTCGGTCGTGATGCCAGATGACCCAAGTGACCTTTATAAAAAACTTGAAGGCAACCAGCTACCAAACCAGACCATGGCTTTTGTGAACTACTACAAGGCCAAAGAGATATACCCGAACGACAAGCCAACCGTTGCAGTGCTACTAACTGCCCCAGCGGATGGCAAGAACTACGACATTGAACATCCTTGGGTGAAAAAAGAGATAGTACGCATCTCTAATAAGCTCGGGCTGAAAAAACCAATCACTGAGCTGTTCGAAGATCATATTGTTCTAGACCCACATTATTTCGGCAGCTGGGGTGCTCCCGGAGGAGCTCTTTACGGAGCAACTAAGCCAATTTGGCAGTCCGGGCCATTTCATAGCCCGCAATACCAAAACCCACTTCGACCTTGGCTTTATAGAGTTGGGGCTTCTGTCCACCCGGGTGGCGGAATTCCGGCCGTGCTGGGCGGAGCAATGAACTCAATCGCTGGTCTTCTAAAAAAGAACTAGCTAGCCAAAGAACTGATCGAAAGCTATCTGCAAGATTTCTAGATCTCCAGGGACCGGCTTTCCGTAAACCAAGTCAGTGGCTCTGATCTGATCACCGTAGGTGGTGATGATGCTTTTGAACAGCCCGTCTTCAAGAACGTAGCTCTGAGCCTGCATCCCAAATTCTCCAAAGTCCTGGATAACAAAGAAACTGCCATCCGGTTCCAATTCGGCCGCAATCTTTACATCGCTCCCCGCATCACTGGCAAGAACAAAACTAAAGTGAGCCCCACAAACCGCAAACATATCGGCCTCAAAGACCAAGACGTAGTTTTTGGGCGGTCCGATTTCCATGTATGCCGCGCTATAAGACTCGATGGCATCCTGTTCGCTAACCATCACCATCGTCACGCTGCCGTCGACAGCCTTCTCGGTGATGCCCTGATCGAGCGCAGTTTCGCAACTTAGCCTCGCGGCTGCCTCAAATAGAGTGAGCGACTCTTGAGCAGATACCGGGCTAGTAAAAGAAGGCGCCGCTTCGGAGGTCGCCGAAGAATCTGCCGAAGGGGTTTGCGTGGCTTCAGCAGTCGGGCTTGGGGTTTCTTGAGCGGTTGCCTGGCAGCCGGCTAAAACTAAGCTGCCAATGACTGCTACAAGGAGAGCTTTTGGAAAAATGCTCAAGCTAATGTCGATTAGTTGCCGTCTTTGGGGACTGCAGGCTCTTCGTCAATCACTAGCTCAGCCTCAATTGGCTTGCGCGATGACTCCTCAAGTGACCTTCTGCGAGCAAGAAACACTTCCTGCTCCGGTGTGATCATCTTGCTGGTTTCCTCCAGGAAAGCCTCGATGGCGTTTGCCTGGCTAGGAAGCCTTGCAAGACGTGCTTCTGCTTCAGCAATCGCTTCTCTTGCTATGTCCAGCGACTTGAGTGAGACGGACTCTGCTCGAGCGCGCGCATCAGCGATAAGCGCCAATGCCATGCCCTGAGACTCGGAGGCCATCCGGTCTGCTTCGTTGCGAGCCCGCTCGAGGGTGTCCTCTGAGTTTTCAATCAATGAGCTAGCTTCTTCGGTTGCCGCTGCAAGCTCGCGCTCGGCATCGTCACGCATCTGCTCGGCTTCAGATTGAACCTTGCGGAAAATCTGAAGAGCTTGCTTCTCACCGATGTCAATTTTTTCCGAAATTTCGGATTCGATCTCAGCGTTTCTTTTTAGAAGCCTTGAGTTCTCATTCTGAATTCGCTCGACTTCACTCTGAAGCTCGGCCTTGACCCTGGAAACGTAGTTATCGGCGTCGGAGCGAATAACGTTGGCTTCCTTTTGCAATCTTGCGCGCTCAGACTCAACCCGCTGCATTGCGTCTTCGGCGCTATCTATGGTTTCGCGGGCTTCCTTGCTGGCGGATGCCAAAACTGACTTGGCTTGTCGCTTTGCCGCGCTCTCGGTTTTCTCGAGCTCGTCTTCAGCCTCGAACCTAAGTCTTTCAACTTCGGCCTTGGCTGTTTCGCGAAGCTTGATGGCATCCTTGGCGGCATCGTTCACTAGCTTGGCCGCTTCTGACTCTGCCAACCGAAGGGTTTGCTCAAATTGAGCTCCAACCTGGGCGTAGCCAGGTGAGCGATTTAGTTTCTGCGATTCTTCAAGTTCAACGATTTTTTCGCGAAGGGCATTCTGTTCTCGAACTGCCATGGCGTTGTACTGCTCGATGTCAGCAAGGTTCTTTTGCAGCCAGGCAACATGCCTATCAACTTCGGCACGGTTATAGCCACTTATGGCTGTGCCAAATACCTTTTTGGTCGCTTCGCTCATGGATTATAGGTTAGTAGAGAATTCACATCGAATCAACACCTCGATAAGGGTTAACTCTTATTTATTTTTAGGCGCAGCAGCAGGACTTTTTACAACCGGCTTCTTGGCAGCAGGCTTCTTGGCTGGAGTGGTGGACTTCTTGGGCTTTATTTCAGTGGCTGGCTTTATTGCCGGCTTCGGCTTTATTTTGGCCGGAGCCTTAGGGGCTACCTTGGTAGCTGGTTTGCTAGCTGCTTTGGCGATTGGCTTCTTGGTCGCAGGTTTAGAAGTGGGCTCTGCGGCAGTTTTTGCGCTTGTTTTGGTAGCTGTTTTCTGAGGAGCAGCTTTTTTCGGAGCAGGCTTGGCTGTCGTTATTTTGCTCACCGCTTTGTCTGCTTTGGCATTCGCCTTCAGGTTGGCGGCTCTCTTTTTGAGCATGGCCTCTTTTTTGAGTAGGGCATCTCTTGTCTTGAGATCAGCTAAGGCCTCTGGGCTCATGAATGTAAGGTCATTTTGGTCTAACTTGGTGTCCTGGGACCGAGTTTGCTCAAGGCTTTCTCGCCAAGATGAAAGGCTTTCGGCAAACTTTTCTTGATCAGGGTTAGTGAAATCCAGTTCCGGTGAGGACTTTGAGGCGCCCGCTGGCAGTCGGGTGGAGCTCCTGGATCTAAGCCAATTGAACATACACGCCTCACTCAAATTTAAATCTGATTTTTTGTAGTACTCGTAGATTATTCCAAAACTAGGTTCTGCCCTTGGTGTTAGTTTAGCCAGTTAGCTGGGGTTATTCACTATCCTGGCCTTCTAGTATTTCGCGATTGAGTCTTTCCAGAAGAGGCAGGTCTGGTTCGTACCTAAAGACTCCGGTCCAAGCTCCAGTTGCCTCTTCGCCGGAAACAATAAGACCGTTTTCAATAAAAACTGTGAAGTCTCCGTAATCCTTGTTTTCAAGGCTTAGTTTGTTTTCACCTTCGACAATGACAGTTGCATCTTCTTTCAGCATCGCCCAAGCACTATAGACAGTGAATAGCTCGGGCTGTTCGATCGGGATGATGTCATCAAGCTCAAGATTATAAAGAGCAGCTAAAAAACTTCCGCCATCAACACTTGGCTGATAAGTCAAAACATATCTGTCGCCCGAGGAAGTGACCTGCTCGGTCATGCCATTAGCTAGCCAAAGCTGATAACTGGCTTCAACGGCCTCCAGTAAAGAAAGGTCTGCTACGGCCTCCGTGGGAGCGTCAGTGCCCCCTTGGGTAACCGAAGCATCACTGGTGGCCGCAGCCGGGTTAGCAACCTCTTGAGGGGCGCAGCCGGCAAAAGCCAGCACGCCAATGAGAGCAGCAGTTAGCAATAGGGGTTTCAATGCGATAGTCACCTCTCAAGGGTAGCTGAAACGAACCGCAGAGAGTCTGACTGCATGGTTTGCAGTCAGATTGCGATTGTGTTGGCTGGTTGAAGTTTGGTTAGCTTGCCATCCGCGGTAACCAGTTTCAATCCGGTAGCCTCTGCCTGAGCGATCAGCAGCCGGTCAAAAGAGTCATGCCCGAGTAGAGATTCTTGCCTACCAACTTCTGCAGCATGGCTAGATGTAATGGGAAGCTCACTGAACCCGACTTTTATAAACTCAGCTGCCAAATCAATGGGGAGTTGCGGAATTTTTGGTCGCTTGATCTCGATTTCAAAAACGCTGGCTGCTGAGAAATAGACCTCCGGGGCAGATTCGATGATTTCTATCGCTTCCGCGTTTAGCCTGGTTGATTTTTGCACCCACCAGATCAGAACGTGAGTATCTAGAATCACCGAGCCGCTCAAGGGTTGATCCCAGAGTCATAGAAACTCTTTTTCAAAGCCTCGTCCTCGGCAAGGAATGCATCAGGGTCAATACCTAGAAGCCCCGGCGTCATTTTGGCAAAAGACACTCGGCTATTTGTGATTGGCACGAGCTTGGCGATTGGGGTATTACCCCTGGCAATAATTAGCTCGTCGCCATTCTCTATTTCTTTGAGGAATCT
>Ga0222628_1000405_pt1 | contig 18576 bp, 32 predicted proteins | sample AntAcemetageno95_FD_179860 | JGI IMG/M metagenome (GOLD analysis project Ga0222628, IMG submission 179860) | Saline water microbial communities from Ace Lake, Antarctica - #95 | ecosystem: Environmental > Aquatic > Non-marine Saline and Alkaline > Saline | place: Antarctica: Ace Lake | collected...
TCTTCATATTGATAACTTATCAAACATAAGCCTAAAAGTCAATAGATGATAGTTAGTATAACTTATAGTTTATAGTTATAATATATATGTTTAGTTTGTATAGAAAACCATTCAAAAAGAAAAAAGAAAGAAAACCAAACAAGTCCCAGAAGAAACGAAAAGAAAGAATAAAGAAAAACCCCCTCTTAGGAAAAAGTTAAACCTTCATTCTCTTACCGCAAGCGTTCCACCCTTTGGGCCTTATAGGTGATAGCGGTAGTTTCCTAGTCGTATCATTCAGGGCAAGAAAAAAGCCCTTTGTAGTAGGGAAAGGTGATAACAAACGTAGCCTACTTGTAATTCGGCTACCTTTCACCCACTACACAAGGCTCTAGGTCTTGATTTGTTATCGCATTAATAATAAACCTTCTAATCCTAAATTGCAAGACTTAATTTAAAAGAAGTGGAGCTTAGCCTAGGAATCGAACCTAGATTACCTGTTTACAAGACAGGTGTTCTACCGTTGAACTAGCCAAGCATAACGATAATCTACAACTTAATACAGTTTGGAGAATGGGTGGGGTTAGACCCACAGGCTAATTCCTAATCCTTGCGGGGTAGGGTAGTGGGTAGGGTAGTGGGTAAAGTACAATCTTCCACTTTTTCACACCTTCTTTGTACATCAAGCTGACTCTCTGGCCAGTATTCGCACTCTCCATAAACAATATACACGAAACAAAACCACCTGTAAATCGTATGTAGACATATATAATAAATATTATGAGAAACATATTTGATCCAATTATACTAACAGAGGAACAATCTATCTGGCTAGAAGACAGAATGTCTGGTCGTGTTAGGTGGGAGAACTGGCACGCCAGGATGAAAACGCTTGAAAGGTGCGGTGCTTGTTACGATAATTACACCCAACACAATATAGAAGGAGTCTCCCCAAGAATCAAAGAGCAGTTGATTTGGATTGATTAAGGTAATCTACATAGACTAGAAAAAGTTCAAGGGTTGACTAAACATCATATATTATGCTAGGATAAGGGTACTTTAATTTTTATGTATGAGAACTATTAAGTTTCGGGCTTGGACAAGGTTTGATAGCGGCAACTGGGCAATGTTAGACCACGACAACCTGACGCACTGGGAGCTAGAAGCCCTGCTTGATGTTGACGATGAACACTTCCTGACCTCTTAAAATGAAATCCATAGACGATCAAAACAGGCAATACATATTTGACCTCTTAGAAGAAAAGATTAATGAACTTAAAAAGAAAGACAATATACTTAATAGCCATTTAGAATGTTTAAAGATACTAAGCCTTAGTAATAAACAGCTTAGGAATCTCCTAGAGAGCCGTGAGAGAGTTATAATGAATCAGGATGATAGATTGTACCACTTTGAGTGTGAGGAGGCTGATGCGCCCATTAAATACTTCCTAGAAGAACTTAACCAATAGACTATGCCTGAAATAACTTATGCAGTTAGTTACACCCCAAAGAAAGCAATAGGGGTGGTAGACCTCATGAAGCACATGGACTTAGGGGTAGACGACGTCGTTACTACAGACTGTATGTCTTGGACAACTACAACCAAGATTGATAAGAAATATATAAAGAAGATGAAAAAGGCTGTAGAAGATGCTTTTAGCTCAGTAGGAAACAGGGTAAGCTCAGTAGAATATTTACACCATAGACTTTAAAATGAATAAACTAATGATCGAAGAAATTAAAAACTATCTCGGAAAGAGAAACATGAGCCAAAGGGAATTTGGTAAACTTGTTGGAGTAGACACAGCAACAGTCAACAGGTGGCTACATGGTCAAACAATCGGAAAACAAAGTGTCAAGATAATTGAAGGTATTATCAAAGAAAGGTATTGACAATATATCATAGGTTTGATAGTATGTAGGTGTTCAAGGATAGCTACTCACCCACTTGGGAATCAGAGAGCGTAAAACAACAGAACGAAACACAAGTACGAATGAATTTTTATAGGGGATTGTATGGCCGTGAGGAAGCCATACATAAGACCGATCAGGGCTACGGTCTAAAAAGATATAGCCCAACCAAATAACCAGACACTATGTGCCAATGTTTAGAAACAACTAGGGAGACAGAGTTCATTACTGATGAGGACGAAGATAAGCTTAGAGCGGGGTGGTTTGAAACCATAAGCTGTGCTGAGTGTGATAAGGTAATATCTCATAACCAAATACCAGATGAAGAAGTATAGTTTACAAGGGATGTTAGACACCCTAACTAAGGATTTAGAAGAATATCAACAGATTAGGAAAGCCACAACAGAAGCACATATCCAAGCTCTAAGAGAATTAGACAACGGATTAGCCCGACTAGTAAAATCGCAAGATAGGGAAGCTAGAAAACTTAATAACTAATTTAACTAAATAGAATGGCAAACGAAATGGCAAAATCAAAGGTTGTAAAGATAGAAGAGCTATATGGCGACAAGGAGCTTGCAGTTAAAAAGAATGAACTTAATATTTTGCTTAACCATGCTCCAGCGACTGAATGGATAAAGGATCACCCATACGCAAAGTGTAAGTATGTTCCAATCGAAAGGATAGAGTGGTTGCTAACTTCAATATTTCAATCATGGAAGGTTGAAGTAAAGGATGTTAAACACATTGCAAACTCTGTTGTTGTAACTGTGCGCCTTCATTATTTTAATCCTGTAGAAGATGCTTGGAATTGGCAAGACGGCGTTGGAGCAAGCCCTATACAAGTAGATAAAGGGGCTGGGGCTATCGAGTGGGACAAAGTTAAAACAGCAGCAATTCAGATGGCAGCCCCAAGTGCGGAGACCTATGCAATTAAGGACGCAGCAGAAAAGCTAGGGAAGATCTTTGGAAAAGACTTGAATAGAAAAGACCTTATGAGTTACGAGAACCTAAAGGCAAAGCAATTCACAGAGCCAGATTTATCTAACTTTACAAAAGATGCCTAGTTATTTTGAAAAAACAGAAGGGTATATTACGGCCTCAAAGCTTAAAGACTTTATGAAATGCGAAAGATTCTATTATCTCAAATGGATTAAAGGTCTAGCCAAAGAGGAAAAGACAACAGACGCTCTTGAGTTTGGCAACTTGCTTGATGCATTCGTTACGCTTGGAGAGGATAAGTTTTGGGAGCAATATACAATCTTAGAGCCACGAAAAAGCAGAAAATCAGAGTTTGACATTAGGAACTCAGACGGGGAGAAGCTACTTGCGATGATCGAAGAAATTAAAAGGCAACCACTATTTATAGACTCAAATGACTACGCCAAACAAGAGCTTATAACTTGTGAGTACAAAGGACTTAAACTTTCGGGACGATTAGATCGATACTCAAAAGAAAAGAAAGTTATTAGGGACACTAAGTCCTGTAGATCACATACTGGAGAGTTTCACTATTCAGATTCGTTTCACAATCAAGCATTCCAGTTTGACTACCCATTCTCTATGTCATTTTACGCCATTCTAGCGAAGATTAGGGACGGAGTTGAGTGTGAGGTCGGCCTTGATGTGTTTGCGAAGAATAACGGCCTTTACCAGCTCTACATGATACCACCAGAAATAATCAACCCGGAGAAACACAGAATAATTAAGCAACTAGACAAACTTGCCAACAAAAAGACAGAGGAAGATTACCAATGCGAGGCAGAATATGATAAGTGCCTACGATGCCCATTGGCTACAAAGTGTTCACAAACAATACAAACTAATCCAGAATGGCTTGAATCTCCAAGTAGTAAATATTAAAAATTAACCCAAAGCAACATGGAAACACAAATCGTAAAAATAGACCCACAAGAGTATGGTCTAGCAAAGAATGAAGCTCAAAAGATTGAGGAAGTATTCAAACCAATGCTTGAGCAAATGACGGCACTAGAAAAGGAGTATAACGAAATTGTAGCTCTAGGGATAACAGACGAAGCCACTAAGAAGGCTAGAGATTTGAGGCTTAGATATGTAAAACTTAGAACTGGTACTGCGGAGATTCACAAGGGGGCTAAGGCATATTACCTTAATGGGGGAAGGTTTGTTGATGGATGGAAGAATGCACAAGCATTTTCCGCTAGTGGTAAGGAAACCGAACTAGAAAAGATTGAAAAGCACTTTGAGCTGATTGAGCAAGAAAAGAAAAGAAAGATACACGAAGCTAGAAAAGTAGAGCTAGCCCCTTATGTTGAAGACGTTGCCATGTACGGATTAAAGGAAATGAGCGAATCTGGGTACAAAGAGTTGCTCGAAAGTTCAAAAATAGCACATCAATCACGAATTGACGCAGAAAAGAAAGCCGAAGATGACAGGATTAAAAAAGAGATTGAAGATCGAAAGGAGCAAGCAAGAATCGTAAAGGAGAATGAAGACCTAAAGAAAGAAGCCGATGCTAGGGATAAAGCCTTAGCAATCGAAAGAAAAAAGGCTGAGGACGATAAGAAGAAGCTCGAAGCAGACCAAGCTGCTAAATTAAAAGCTGAAAGAGATGCTAGGGATAAGGTGCAGGCTGAATTAGCCAAGAGGCAGGAGGAAGAATCCAGCGCCAAGAGGGCAGAGGAGGAAATAGCCTTAAAGGCAGAAGCTGACAAGATTAAGGCCGAGAGAGCGCCAGACAAGAAGAAGCTTGAACAGTTAGCAGTAGAGATCACACAGATAGCCCTTCCTACATTGCAAAGTGATGAGGCAAAAGAAATATTAAAAAACTGTGTCGTGCTGCTAAACAAGACTTCTAACTATATCAAAGAGCAAACCATAAACCTATGAACTTCCAATACACAGTCCCAAGAGTAATAAAGCAGATAAACAAGAAAAGTGAAGTCCCCATGACAGTAAGAAGAATGACAAAAGCTGAGATGATAAAGTATAATATAAAAGTAACCAAATGAGTGGCGGCAGCGTTAGGCTAACAGGTGGATATTTCTGCCCAACCATCCTGTCCAGTTGCAACACTGGTCGCCACACCAATAACCCAACCACATGAAACCCAAAACAAACGATGAAATAATACGAAAACTAAAAACAAGAGGATGGAAAAGTGCCGAGGAAGTGGATAAGTTTTTCCTAAAAGTCCTAGAAGCCAAAGACCGCCAGCACGAGGCTGACCTAAGAGAGATAGCCGAGATATATATAGGCATGGAGGGGTTCGACACCAGAACGGCGTGCGGAGCGTATCAAGAAAGGATTATCAAGGAAATATATGATTTAACAATAACCAAATTAAATGAAGCCCAAAACAAACGATGAGATAGCCGAGATGTTTATTGGTGCAAAAATAATGATCTGCATAAAGTGTAAATGCTTCGTGCCATCGTCTTGCCTAGATAATGAATGGATTTGCAGTGATTGTAATTCACTAACCCCAACCACATGAAACCTAAAACAAACGATGAAATTACAAAAGAGCTAATTAAGGAAAAAGATATATTTATCCTTCGCTATTTACAGGCTATGGAGTTTGGGGATGCTAGGCTTATGGAAGACTACGACATTGCGTTTAATAAAAAGTTGGAAGAAGCCCTAGAAGCCAAAGACCGCCAGCACGATATTGCGATTAAAAAAATCCTAGACTACCTAAAATATATCAAGTGCCCTCAAGACAGAGTTGCGGTAGAGTCCAAGATACTAGCCAACCTAAAATCTAACAAATAAATATGCTAGGAAAAGATGAAAACTTCCACTCAACTTGCCCCGACTGCGGAAAGCTAATACCTAATCAGCACTTTGATTGTCAAAGAAAGATGATCGAAGCTGAAAAGAAGAAATGGAGAGAAGCGATAGAGAAAATTCTTAAAACAAATAAGAAGTTACAGAAACTCAAAACCAACCTATCAAATAACAATATAGAATTATGATTGATGAAGAAAAACTAAAGCATGTATTGACAGCAATTGACAGCAATTGACAGCAATTGCGGAGCAAATGCAAGAAATTGTGCAAGCGATTGATTGCGGAAGTGTAGATAATGCCACCATTTTTTACGCAATTTATGGAATCAAAAACGAAATAGAGAAGCTTAACAACTAGATATTGTTTCGTGGGGGTGGTGGCGGAATAGGTAGACGCAGTGGCGCATCATGGCGCACAGATTCTCAAGGTTCGCAGTAGCGACCTGTGGCAACATGGGTAATAAGACAGGAGAAAAAGTCTTAAAAACTCGTAACTAGCTACAAGGAGGGTGTAAATCCCCCCAAATAGAGAATGGAGAAATCTTGCAGGGTGACTATACTAGTAACCTATGAGCAGCGCAATCTGCTCGGGAAACAAAACTAAGACACACTTGTCAAATCCCTGCCCGCCTCTACGAAATAGTATCTATACATTTTAACCAAAACTATACATGATTTTAAAAGACGACAACGGCAAAGAACTGCCTAAAAAAGTTCAAAAACGAGTGAATGATTTTATTAATCATTTGCCAAAAGTGCCTTGGTTTTCTCCTTTGCCAAATCTAAAAAAAGAGGATGTTGAAAAGCAGGTGAAGTTTACTCTTGAATGTTTTGGGGTAAAGGCCTGTATTGAATACAGGCAATTAAAGAAAAAGGAAGACTGGGATTCGGCTTCGGATTCGGCTTGGGATTCGGCTTGGGATTCGGCTTGGGATTCGGCTAGGGATTCGGCTTGGGATTCGGCTTGGGATTTGGCTTGGGATTCGGCTTGGGATTTGGCTAGGGATTCGGCTAGGAATTCGGCTTGGGATTTGGCTTGGGATTTGGCTTGGGCTTCGCAAGAAGTATTATTAGAAGACAACAAGGAATTTTTAAAAAAATATCCCAATGGAGCATTTAAGCAATGGTTTAAACTCTGGGAGATGGGGTTATACCCAGTTGGAATATTGGAAGAAAATAAAAAGTTTGTTATTTATGTTCCACCTTGTAAATTAAAATTTCCTAAAGATTTATGTTAATAATTCAAAACTATACATGAACGCAACCGAATGGATTAATCTTCCATCCAAAGAAAAAAAGAAGATCATCAAAGGGTGCATTCGAGGGGCGAATAAAGATCAATTAAAACTAATAAAACAATATGAACAAACAAAATGTAGACGCACTTATTGAGAGATTGGCGAAAGATATTCCGTATTTTGGATGTAATCCTAATAAAAAAACCGATAAATCAGTAATAAGAATTGGGGATGTGCTGGAGGCCTTAACGATTAAGCTAGATTTATCAAACGATGCAACGGCAGAAAAGCCCATTATGGATCTGGTTTATTTATGGATGTGTTGTGGCCTAAAAAAATCCCTGCAAGAAATAGCTAGCTGTGGGGATGAGACGCTTCCATTATCTCAAGTTTCTCCGATGCGAGCAGAGACACCAACCGAACGCCTCGAATCCCCCTCCGCTCGCGCCCTGTTTGAATTTATTAACAAAACATTATGACAAAACCAGAAGAACTAGAACAACTAAGTGAAGAGTGCCATGTATTCTTCCAAATAGACCGAGAGCATTTTCGGGAGATGATAAAGGAGTGCATAAGTATAGTGAAAGAAGAAGATATTACAGAGGAGGATATAAAATTAGTGGATGGAATCATCACAAGAATACGGAAATGTATTGAACTTAGAAAATCTTAATTTAACAATATGACAACCAGAGAAGAATTCAAAAAGGCAGTAATCGAAGCAATACATGGGCTTCCGTATGAGGAGGCGATTAAAAAGGAAACCGTAAAAGGGTGTCTTGTTGAGTATTTAAGAATACGCTCCCTTGGTGCTTTTAACGACATGGAGAAAAAAAGAGTTGTTGGAATTTTGAGGTGGGTTGAACCTTTTGATAAAGAAATGCCATACACTAAAATTAAAATAGACGAGGATGTAATAACAACGGATGATGTTAAAATCATCGGCTTACCTATTACGGCGGGGAGGGTCATAGCTGCCCTTCATCAGAAGGAGTTGGGTAAAGAGGGGGCAAGAATGTATCGTCCACAGATAGCTTATACTGTATTCGATTTATGGGGACAACTCACCAAAGACGGAAAGGAGCTTACAGACGATTCTCAAACAGACGAAACAATCGAAGCCCTCTTGAAACTTTTGAAATAACTATTTTTTAAATTTATAATATGGAAAAAGTAAAAATGAGAAAGACTGAGAAAACAGAATGGAGATTTGAGTATAAGGGAGTATATTGTGAAATAGTTTTCTGGAGTGTGGACGGGATGAAGGAAAACTTAGATATATATAAAAGTGGTGGAATATGGAACTCATATATTTTTATAAGAAAAGACAAACTGCCGAAATTATTTAAGAGGGCGAGTTTGAGGCTACAAACTAAACCAAACCCTTTTGATAAAGGAAAACCAAACCCAAGAAAAGACAGCAAGTTTGACTACTGGAAACTTGATTTTGAGATGGCTAGTGGAATCACTTTTTATGAAAAAATGTATGATGTGCGCGGGAAGGTTTGCTGTATTAAGATTGGGAACGACTACAACCACATCTGGAACGGCGGAGAAGATGAACGACTTATAAAAACACACTTAATAGACACTATTGACGAGCTTTTACCTACGCATATAGAATTGATAAAAAAGCCCACTAACCTATTGACCCACTCCCGAATCACAAACAGAATAACTATTTTTTAATTTATAATATGAAATTCAAACTAACAAAAGAAACAAAAACAGTTTTCGGAATCGAGTTCCATCGAATTGAAGCCCTCAAATCTTTCGGAGACATCAAAAAGGGAGAAAAAGGTGGATTTATAGAAAAGGGTGACAACTTATCTCAGTCTGAGAATTCTTGGGTGTATGGGAATGCTAGGGTGTCTGGGAATACTAGGGTGTATGGGAATTCTAGGGTGTATGGGGATACTTGGGTGTCTGGGAATGCTAGGGTGTATGGGAATTCTAGGGTGTCTGGGAATGCTTGGGTGTATGGGAATTCTAGGGTGTCTGGGGATTCTAGGGTGTCTGGGAATTCTAGGGTGTCTGGGAATGCTTGGGTGTATGGGAATTCTTGGGTGTATGGGAATTCTAGGGTGTCTGGGAATTCTAGGGTGTCTGGGAATTCTAGGGTGTCTGGGGGACTCAGGCTAGAATTTGGTTTTTGGTTTGGGAGGAAAAGAAAAAGTTTGGATGTTACAGAATTAGAGAATGGCGAAGAAATACTCTAAATTAAAGACTACAAAGCGCCCCAGAAAAAAGTAGAAGAAAAAATGATAAAATTGTCAAATGGAAAGAAGGCGAGTGAATCAACTATAATTGAAGCGCTAAAGGCATTAATACCATGACCCACCAAACCCGCAAACTAGAATCCCTCCAAGCAGATCGGAGAAAAGATGAGGAAATGCTCGTCAGCTACAATGATCCTCGTGCAAAAGGCAGAGCACTTGGGGATGTAAGGATGTACCTAGTATCAAGCATTGAGCGGATAGATACCGAAGTCGACATAATTTGTGAGGAAATATATAGGGGCTTCCAGCGACACCTCAAATTCCTGCAAGAGAGAAAGCTCAATCTTTGTTTCTTTGGGGAGAGAAACAAAGAAAAAAGACTCAAAGCAATTAATACCCGAATCGAAGCAATCCAGCATTACACATACGAATTTATAAGGAGCGCGCCAGTATCAACCTGTAAGACGCTCGCAAGGGCCGAGCAATATATCAGAAAACCGTTCAAATAAGCCATTGAAAATTCACCACATCCGTAATATTGGGACTTCCTTGGGACTTTCGGGATAATTTCGAGACCATATAAGGCGATTTAAGCCCTTAAAAATAAATAGTTGACCCAAAGTGCCTTGAAGTAATTACAAATAGCTAACTCTTAATTACTTGCCCATAACAAAACGGCACTTCTGTCAAGCCGAACAGTGAAGAAAAGTACATTAAACTATTGACTTTATCATTACTTTTTGATAATATATAGATGTTCAACAGTTACTTATCTAACCAACACAACTATGAACAACACAAAAACATCACAGGCAAAAAAGACCTATTATCAAGTCGAGGCGACAGAGTCAGGAGATGTAATTGACACCTTCGATACAGAGGATGAGGCTAGGGAGCAATTGGTGGAATATGTGCGAGAAGATATGAGTAATTACACAATTAGGGAGCAGGATGGTGAGTGGGCTGTATATGATGCTAATGGGGACATGGCCGAACCAGAATTCATCGGCTCAGAAAGTGCTTGCAGTGGCTGGATTGATGAGAAGTGCCCAGAGTCTTACTACTCAATCCGTAGGGTTGTCGAAGACTCAAGCGGGGAAGTTATCGAGGCTCATATGGTTTAGTTCATACTGGCGAGTCCTTGAGGCTCGCCTCTTATCCCTAGTCTGTTCTGTGTTGGGGCAGGCTAGGCTAGGGATAGGAATTTAAAAAAAACACACTATGAAAAAAGAAAGAAAGCCGCTACAAATCTTATTCTCGCCAGAAGAATATGGAATGATTGATGAGTTGTCAGAAGTCCTTGGCGTGAAGACCCGGGGAAAAACTGTGAAGAAGGTTTTGAGACTTTTTCACAAAAAAGTTTGCGGAAAACAAGCTCATTAAAACATAGACAGTTTATCAATTAATTATTAAATATGGCAATATCAAAAGATGCGGAAAAAATATACACAATGGTAGGGGTTGTGTATGCAACGGTTATTGAACTGGTTATAGATAACCCTCCAATGCATCGCCATGAACACCCACATTTTCCAAAAGAAGACAACGAACTTATATAAAAACATAGACAGTTTATTTCTGGGGAGGTCGGCATTCAAGTCGATGTATGTCGTGAGTGGCATAACGGTACAGGCGCAATACTAGGACTGACCGCCAAAGAAAATGTGTACCTTGACCTGCCCTCCCTAGAAATAAGTTGTTTAATAAGAATTATGAAATACCTGAAAGAAATAAAGGATTGGAAGGAGTGCATAAACGAGGTTGTTTGTGGTGATTCGTTAGATTTAATGCGTATGATTCCTGACAATGCTATTGATCTTTGCTTAACAGATCCGCCTTATGGGATAAAAATAGCTAAAGATGGATGGGTAGTTGGAAAACCAAATAAAGCCTGTAAAGCAAAAAGAAAGAATTATGGTGCTAGTGAATGGGATAATTTCATACCTAGTAAAGAATATTTTGATGAGATGAGAAGAATATCAAAGAATCAAATAATATTTGGAGGTAACTATTTTGTTGAGCATTTAACAAATTCAAGGTGTTGGATAGTATGGGATAAAAATAATCCAGATTCTCTGTTTGCTGACTGCGAGCTTGCGTGGACTAACTGCAAGGGATCGGTTAAGAAATTTAAGTTTACTTGGAATGGAATGATACAAGAGGATATGAAGCATAAAGAAAAGCGATTCCATCCTACACAAAAACCCCTAGAACTTATGCGGTGGTGTTTAGAAAACTACGCCAAGGACTGTAAAACAGTAATAGACCCCTTTGCAGGTTCATTCACAACCGCAAGAGCCTGTAAGGACATGGGTTTTGACTGGATAGCCATTGATCAAGAGGAAAAATACTGTGAGATTGGAGCTAAGCGTCTCCAGCAGCAAAATCTATTCTGAACATTAACAACTAGACAGTTTATTTCTGGGGAGAGGCGGCATGTATTATTTAACCCAGTTTACATGGCAGAAAACACAGCGGGGGAACCCGAAATGAATCCTATAGAGGATATGGTTGCAAGTCTTAGGGCTTCAATCGGAGAAGAAGGAGAAAAGGTTTTGGCTCTCAAGGGGCATGACTTCTTCAAAGGTAAGTTTGATGGAGTTGCAAATCACGGTGAAATGATTGCAAACATCATGCTTGCATATCGCCACCTCGAAGATGCCAAGATGAGGCTTGGGAAAGTGTTCCAAGCTAAAGACGGAGGAAAATCTGTTTACGACCAATAATCCATCCCTGCCCTCCCTAGAAATAAGTTGTTTAGCCCCTTGCAATTATTCTCAATAAATGCTATACTAATACATACGGTCAATTAGCAAGGCTTAAAGCCATAATGATAAAACAAAAAATAACCTACTACTATGAACAAAGTAAAAACAACATTCAACACAATCACATCATTTATTGTGATGGGTCTAGTAATGGTCTGTGTGTTATGTATCGGTGTAACACTTATGCCTAACGCCTCAGCAAGTGAGGATAAAGAGCTAGTCCACGCAGAGAAGGCTCAAACTATAGCTGACGGTACAGAGGAGCTTAAAACGCTTAATATTGAGAAGAACTATGCAGAGAGAATACTAGATAACAAGATAACTCAAATCCGAGCTAAGGAGCTAGAGTTACAGGCTGCTAAAGAAGGATTGTATTTATTTGAGATGGAATACTGCTCAGAGAAGTTAGATCATCCTGATTTGTATTCTGATGTTGAAAAAGGAAACTGTGAGAAGAAGTTGAATGACTCAGGAATGACAGATTTTATGTAGAACCGACAAGTTCTAAAACTGACTGGCGCACAATAGAAGACCTAGGAGAGTGGAGGGTGTCTACATATTATACGCCACATAGAGGGCAAACACATTATTGGAACGGGAGTTACGCCCAAGAATTTTACATTAATTGCCAAGGAGATTGCCTATCAACCGCTAGTGGATATAAACTAAGTGAGAAAGACATCTCGAAGGTAGTAGCCTGCCCCCCATCATTTAAGTTCGGAACGGTACTAGAGATTGAAGATGTTGGAAGGGTGGTATGTAGAGATCGAGGCGGTGCAATCAAAGGAAGGAGATTAGATTTATGGGTTGGTATTGGGCAAGACGGCCACGATAGAGTGGGCCAAGGAAGCGGATGGAAGAATGTTACCAAGCTGTATGTTGAAAAAAGTTAAATAGCGAAATGCGTTCAGATATGATATTCTATGAAAGTTCATATAAGCAGGAGGTCGTTGCAAGACGGCCTTTTGTTTTATATAACAAAATAAGATATTGCCTTTTTACGGGAAATACCTTATAATGGGTCAGTATCAATAACCACATACATTATGGCAGATCAGGAAGAAAACTTCAATCTAATTCCAGTAGAGGAGAAAGACGGTAAGCAACTTGTTGACGGTAGAGAGTTACACAGATTCTTACAAATTAAAAAAGACTTTGCAACATGGCTAAAGAGAAATCTTAACAAGGCTCATTTCGTAGAGGGAGAGGACTTTTCAACCTTCATGGGAGAAAGTATTGGAGGCAGAAAACCCATAGAAGCAGTATTTACTTTAGATATGGCAAAGCATTTGTGTTTGCTAAGTAAAAGTGAAAGAGGGTTTGAAGCTCGTCAGTATTTTATTGAAGTAGAAAAGAAGTACAATATAGGAGCAGACCAGTTCAAGCTCCTAGTGGATAAGGTTGCAGCGCTCGAAAGAATGCTAGAAGCCCCTACTGATAAGCAGAAACGACTACAAGATCAATTGAAGCTCCCTGAGGCCAAAGAAGAACCAGAACAACCTTCCTATAGGGCAATGATCGTACAACGCCTTAGAACCTACACTAGAGAGGCCGACCTAGAACACTTTGTCGTTTGGGGGAAATTATATCAGGAAATGTATTATAGATACGGAATCAATTTGAGAGCCAAAGCAAAGAAGCGAAATATCAAGCCTATTGATGTTTTGGCCGAAGATGATATGTTAGAGGAAGCATGGAACCTCTCATGCGAACTCTTTAAAATGTAGCATGACACTCAGACAAACAATCAAAGACATTCTAAAGGAAAACCCTAGCATGAACCAAGCTCAGGTAGTGCGTAGGGTGTGGACAATAACCAAAGACTTTAATATCAATCCTGATTCAATAACTAGATGTTTAAGAAATATAAATGAAAAAGAAAAGTAAAACATGGTTTGAAAAATGTTATAATATATTAAATGGCAAAACAACCGTCAAAAGCAACAAGAAAAAATAGAAGTAAATTTGCTAAATGGATTTGGGAGAATCAAGTAAAGCCTATTATTAGATGGCACGCAAGGAATAGGTGTGAAAAGTGTGGGGCTAGTGGTGAAGTTAAGCAGTTGCATTGCCACCACATAGACGGTAGACAGAATATGTATATGCTGATATGTCAAATGAACATCGTCCTGTTATGTGCAAATCATCACACAATGGGGCAGGTATCAGCTCACTCAGAAAGTAGGACTGGTAGAGAAGAATTTGATGAGTGGCTTGTGGGGTACAAAGGAAAAGAGATTATAGATGAACTAGCTAGACTAAGAGGATGTAGCCCCAAACTTACACTGCTTGATTTAGAAGGTATATATCAGGACAATAGAGATTTTTTAAACAATGATTAAACTTTTAGAAGAATATAAACAACTACTTAAATGAAATACCTAATACCCCTTAGTTTTTTTATAGGACTATTATACTTTAGCTTTTGGCTGACTGATTATTTAACACCTACGATATGAACAAAAGAGTAAGAGAGTTAGAGATGTTAAACAACTGCCACCCACTTGAATATGTAATGAGCGAATGGAAGAAAAACGAACCAAAGGAGATAGTCTTTGACAGCCCAAACATGACCTACGAATCAATAGTCAACACAGATCAATCTGACTGGTTTTAAACATGGCAAAGTAGCCGTTCCAACCTATCTCCCTTACAGGGACTTCAGTAAGTAACGAACTACCGAGCGCATGGAGTATCTCTACTCTTGATCTGACTTTATCACAGAATATGCCTAAAGTATATATCTAAGAGTTGCTGTTCAGGAATTTAGTCAACATTTGTGAGAACACTAAGGCTACTGGATAAACACCTATCGCCCAGTTGACATCATTAGCCGATAAGTAAACAAGTAAACTCAACATACCAGCCATTAGTGAGTTAAGTAGTGTCCACATGGCACGCTTTCCCTCCTTTGATGTAAAGAACTTTTTAAGTAATTCCATAATTATAAGTTAAAGTCTTTTGCTTTTAGTTTGGCTTTTCCAAACTTATATAAAGCCCAACCAAGACGAAGTTCGTCAGGGGTAGGAGGATTAGACCATTTCTCAATTATTTTGTGGCCCTTATGCCATTTTACGATGTCTGGCTCAATATCTAGCATGATTTTATCGTTCTGTTCTTGTAGATAGTTCCATACTGGGTCAGGAAGGTTGTTTCCAGGGCATTGTGTGGCCTTGTCAGCCCTGTGCGGGGTAATGTTCTCATCTGGTATGCCGTGCTTCCTTTGAAGCTCCTTAACAAGCTCTACTGCGCTCTTGATTTGATGGTCTGTTAGGTTTTGACGGCTCATGTTTCCTGCAAATGTTATTCCTAGCGCATAAGAATTAGCTGAGTACAGCCATGCACCTATCCTTTTTATTCCTTTATTATTATGTGCGCCTGTTTCCCAATCGTTCCTGAATTGCTGAACTGCACCATTCCTTTCTACGATATAGTGATAGCCTCCATAGAGACCCATTGCCGACTTAGTACCACCGTTCCACCTCTTGCGATGAGATTCGTTTACTGTGTCAAACTGATCCCCAAGGTCATCTTCAGCGTATATGGCCGTGTGGTGGATTGTTATTGAAGTCTTCTTCATATCCTTGTGGTTATGTTGTAACTTTCTTAGGCTCAAACTTAGCTTTAAGTTCTTTGTAGTTCTTGCGTTCTGGGCCGTCTAAACTTTTCCAACCTTTGCTTTTTAAGAATGCAAATCTTTCCTCTCCTGTGATAACTGGTACATCTGTTGTAACATTTGTAACAGGTGGAGTTGGGGAGGTTCTTTCTGGGCCTACTACTTTACCGTCTTCATGTAGGGATGGATTAAAACGGAAGTCTTTAATAACAACTTTCTCCCCTGTAGCTTTTAGAGTAACTTCTAAGGGCTTCCAAGGTCTTTGGGGTGTTATTGTCTGAATCTGGTTTGGATCGAACATAAGTATTTGTTAAATTAGTTTTATTGTACTCTCATTTAAAGAGTTTGTCTACTTCCTAGGTTTCTTCTTTCCTCCGCATTTTTGCATAGGGTTGGGGGTTAAATAGACTCATAAGTCTTTTGGAAAATATCATCTTTGACAGGGTAAAACTCTCCATTAACGCCTTTAACTATCCAGTCTCCTTTTTTTGCAAGCATTTCACCCTCTAGCGTGGGGATAATTATGTCATCACCCTTTGGCTTGAATCCACCAACACCACTTAAAGGAAACACCTCTAAGCACCGAAAGTTCCCATCATACTGCACTGCTTCAATCACCACTGGTTTTTTTTGTATTTCATATATCAAGTTAAGTATTTAGGTTTTTGACGGAGGTGGCAAGAACTCCTGTATAAGCCACTTTCCCGCACTTGGTGCATCTGTGTTTGCCATGCTTCTCCTCGTGGTGGCTGTCGTGGAACATCTCACACCACGCACCAAAGCGATATTTCTTTTGAGTTGCAAGCCAGCCGTCTTTACAACTATCGCCATACAACTCACCTATTAACAAACTCATCAGCAGTCTTGTACTTCTTGGCTTCTTGTATCATAGGATTAGGTTTAACTCCTTCCACTTTAGCTTTTTTAGCAGAAGATGTCAATGTAGTTGGCTTAGGTGGTTCATAGACAAACTCTAAGTTTTTACCAGTCCACCCAATATCACTAGCCTTCGCCTCCTCGCTTAAAACCTTATACCCCTTTTTTGGTGAACCCATTGGCGTTTTGGTGAACCTCACAGCTTCATCCTCTGTTAGGAACACCCAATCTCCTCTATTTATCTTATCACCAGGTGATGCCCTATATACTGTTATTTTTGTATTTGGATTTTCTGCTACTTTATTGATAACATCTATGGCTTTGGTATTCGCCTTGTTGTTAGGTGCAAGCCCATCTATCTTACTAAACATATTATCTACAGTAACTCCTCTTGATGTTGCTTTTCCAGATGTAGACCCTATTCCTTGATAGCTAGTTGGTGGCTTCTCGGCCTTATCTAAACCCTTGACTTTCTTTGTGCTTTCTGGTAGGGTTTTATTATGAGAATTATCGGAGCTATATTGTTGTTCTACTTTGCCTTTACTATCCACTGGGCTTTTGGTCTTGGGTGTCTGCTTTGCGTAATTTCCGCCCTTAGGGATTGAGCTTGGTGTTGAAGCATCAACCTCTTTGAACATCTTTTTAATTATATTGTCTGGGTCGTTAATGCTTTTAAACCAATTCTTGATAAAATGCTGAGTTGTTCCTTTGGCTAACAATGCTGGATTGAATGTTGTAAGTCCTCCAATTATATCTCCAGCAGAGAATATGTCTGTGAAGTCAATTAGGCCCTTCTGGTTCTTTCTAGCGTTTACAATGACCCTTTTGGCTACATCTTCTTCAATCGCCCTTAATGCTCCGTATTGGTTCTTTAGTGTTTGGTATTCTGCTCCTGTTGCACCACCTATAACATCGTCTAGATTCTTTCTCATGTTGTTCACGATCATAGCGTCTACCGTAACCTTTCCAAATCCGTCTGGGGTTGGGTTTCTGTAAAATGCCTCTAGTGAGCTATTGTATGCCTTTATAGCTTCTTGGCCCTGCTCTAATGTATACGTACCTCTTGACTCAAGCACTCCTATTTTATTGTCAACATATTTAACTACTTCTGGGTAATTATCTTCTATAACCGCCCACTTAGGGCTTTTCTTTATTTCTGCCAGATCATCTGCAAGCTTAACAGTATCAAGCACCACTCCAGTATCTCCAGCTTGTTTTAGGATCGTGTCGTATTCATTAAATACCTTCTGCTTAGTTTGCCTTATTGATTCAGAGAAAGACCTTAAAGAATCTGGTAGTTCAATCTCCTCTCCTAGTTCACTTGTGATTTTTAAAGCTCCCTTGTTCTCGGCTATGCTCTTAACCGCACTCCTTGCGTTGTCTTTGTATCTGTCTACTGCCTCAATAGTCTTCTTTCCCCTAACAGTAGGCCTTATTGATTTCTCTATTGATGTGTCTATCATTGTATCTAGCCCTTTGGAAACAACTTTTTCTGCACCTTCTGGTGTTAGCTTTTGGAATTGTCTTTGTACTCCCTTCCCAGCAGCTTCCAGTACCTTCCCGCCCTTTTTAATACCAGCCTTAGCTAGTGGCTTTACTGCTGCACCTGCTCCCCATACATTTAAAAGGAAATCTCCTAAGAATCCTGTTTCTTTTAGTGATTGTTTTTTGTCTTCTGGCAACCCTTCGTACCATTTGGCTGCGTTCCCTAACTGCTCTTTTGCAAACTCTTTAGCTGGCTCAGGAATCTCGTCCTTTGTCCTTTCCCAATATTCTTCAGGTGTGGTAAATGCCCAATCAACAGCCTTCCTCAAGACACCTTCTCCTTCTCTTTCTTCTTCATATAGTCCAGGAATAGGAATTGGTATCTTCTTTGCAACATCGAATATGCCCTCACCAATTACAGATAGTGGCTCTTTTATTGCACCCATTACTGGGGCTAGGGCTTCCATGACTGGAGCTGCGTTTGCTGGGTTCTCTCGTGTTAGAGCTCGTCTACCTGCTGCTATCTCTTGCCCTTTGGCATATCCTCTAGCTGGTGCTGTTGTTAGCCTCTCACCAAATCCACCTTCTTCTCCCAGTGTTGTTGCATCATAAGGCCTCACCCATTCCAGCCTCCCCTCTGCTTGCATTTGGCCCACCTTTCCCAGTGTTCCCATAACTCCTGCTACTCCTGGGGATTGTGTTTTAAATCTGTTC
>Ga0222628_1000406_pt1 | contig 18551 bp, 24 predicted proteins | sample AntAcemetageno95_FD_179860 | JGI IMG/M metagenome (GOLD analysis project Ga0222628, IMG submission 179860) | Saline water microbial communities from Ace Lake, Antarctica - #95 | ecosystem: Environmental > Aquatic > Non-marine Saline and Alkaline > Saline | place: Antarctica: Ace Lake | collected...
TTAAGAGCTGGAACGGCTGCAATTCAGGAGTTTGGACAATTCGCAGGTGGGGTATTTGGAAGATTGGAATTAGGGGCTGGAGTAAATGATGCTTTCAAAGAATCTTTTGATGATGCTGGGAATTATATAGATGGTTTTGAAAAAAAGACAGAAAAGAAATTAAAAAATATCGGCAAAAGAGTTGGCGATTTGTTTCTTAGCGAAGATTCAGAAGAAAAAATAAAAGAAAAGGGCAAAGTGATTGGCACAGTTGCAGCGGTTGCTTTAACAAACGGATTTGAAAAGAAGCTAAAGGAAAATGAAGACGAAACTTTATTAGATATACTTACAAAAGACCTGGGTCTTTTAGAGGACAAAATAAAAGATGCTTTATTAGTTGATGTTACCAATCCTGCATTGCCAGCTTTAATTGAAAGTTATGCAGAGTTAGCAACACAAATAGACAGTGTAAACGAAAGTTTTGGCAATCTTGTTGATGGTGCGGATTCAGCTAATGAATCAATAGTAGATATAGCCGAAACAACAAATAAAGGAATAAGTGACGCTGTTTCTGACGGCATTTTAAAACCATTAAAAGAAGGCGAAAATGCTTTTGAAAGGCTAAGAAACATCGCTATTAACGCATTAGATTCTATATCTTCAAAACTATTGTCTAGCGGACTTGAGGATTTAATTGGCGGAAAAGATGGGACGGGCGGAATTGGCAGTCTTTTCAGCACTCTTGTGTCTGGTATAGCTGCTGGCTTTGGCGGGGCAGGAGGCTCAAAAGGCGGGATAATTAACAATCCAGGTCAACCAGTGAAAGGTTTCGCTTCAGGCGGAGTCATTCCTAATGGTGACGACCAGCTAATAGGGGCTAAAACTGGCGAAATGATGCTAACAAAAGGAATGCAAAAGAATGTGTGGGATGCGGTTAATGGCAAATCTGGCGGCAATGCAACAAATATAAATATAACTCCACCCGCTGGATTTGAAGCACAAACAGTTAAAAAGCCAAACGATGAAACAGATGTATTCTTTAAAAGAGTGTCATCTGTATTAAGAAGCCCTAGAAGCGACCAGGCTTTTAACGAAGCTTCATTTAGACAATCAAGAGCGGGGATTCAAACAGTATAATGAAATTAAACACCTTAAAATCTATTTCCAGTTTAAGACTTGCAAGAGGCCATTATGATTTAATCAAATTATCACATAGTGGATTTAGCAAAGTATTTTATTTTATTAATAATATAGAGTCTATTGAGTATGACAGTAATACTTATGACCCGTTAAACTTTGGTATTAAGTTGGAGTCTAAGAAGGACTTAGTGGGCGGAACTCTAATTATAGCCAATATTGACAGACAGATTGAAAAAGAGCTTGCAGGAGCTTTAACAGCCCCGAATGAAGACATTACGTGCGAACATTTACAAATAACAGTTGAAAGAGATATATTGGGAGATTTAGAAGCTGGATTAGTAAGCAATTTAAGAGAATACCAAATAGTAAAACCAAAAGTAACGAAAGAAAGTATAAACGCTAGTTTAGTTTTAAAGAACAGCTTACAGTACAATTTAAGCTCTTTAGTATTTAATAATAAAACTGACTTTCCGAATATAAATATATAAGGACATTATGTTTAAGATAACGCATAAACATTTCAAAGAATATCAATTAGGGGTTAATGACTGCTGGACTTTAGTACAAGATATTTACAGAGAAAATAGCATTGAATTGCCTGCTTATGTTGATGTAAACTCCGCGAAGAAAAGAAAAGACTTTAAAACATTTATAATAGATAACGTTGAATATACAGAAGTTGATAAAATAGCAAGAGGCGTTATAATATTATTTGATAGCAACCCTTATCATTGTGGTGTTGCTGTTGACAGTAAGAACATGATACATAGAGCAGAAAATATAAACACAAGAGTAGAAAGGATTGAAACGTATGGCAAAAAAATCAAAGGGCTATATCTGGTTAAGAAAAAGAACATTTAATAAATCTACTCATGACAAGAAAGAATGGGTAGGGAAAAGAATTTGCGAAATAACTCCTATATTAGGCTTGAAAACCACTAAGGAAATAAGACAAAGGCTAAGAATAAACGAAAAACCGATTAAATTCTTAACTTTCTTCTATAAATTAAGACCAGAAGATAGGCTAGAAGTGTTAGTAAGTCCTACTGGCGGTGACGGATTCGGATTCTTTGTTGACATTGCTTTAATAGTTGCTGGCTCTTTAATACCTGGCGCACAGTTTTTAATTGCCGTTGGGTTGTCTTCTTTGGCCTCAAGGATATTAACGCCAAAGGCAAAAAGAGGCGGTTCTGTACAACAAGACGAAACCAGACAAAGGCCTGAAATAACTGGTGCGCAAAACGAAATATCCAAGTCCATTGTAAATATCGTATGCGGTGAAACTAAACTAACCCCAACTTATGGTACGAATGCTTTTAGGTGGACAGGAGATGGCACAGCGGTTAATTTTTTAAATCAATATTTTATTCCTACTTATAACAATATTAATATAAGCGACGAAAAATTAGGCGAAACCCCTATTTTAGACTTTGAAAACAACTTAGTTTCTACAAAAGAATTTGGTAGTTCTGTCCCTATTTATTTTGAAAACATATTCCCTACCGTAAAAGACGAACAGCTTACGAAAGATGATAAAAGCATTACTAATGATATTTTAACAACGCCATCTGCCTATAACGGAACTGTGTCTATCCAGTTTACTTTAAACTATACGACATTAACAAGCATAAGTGATTTTTCAGATAAAGTTATAAGAGTATCCGGTGCAAATGGCGGTTCATATCAGGATATAACCATTACAAGCTCTGACTTAGTTGATAACACTACATTTTATAGTTATACAGCGCCTGCATTCAATCTAGCTGTTGTATCGGAGGCTATTAAATTTGAAAATTTAGAGTTTACTCAACAAAGCTCAGCAGAAGAAAGCGAAGACTTAAGAGGCACATTTATATCTTTTGGTATTGATTCCGTAGAAACAAACGCTAATGTTGATTTTGACAAAATAGAGGGACAACCGTCTTTTGTGGTTGATACATCTCCTGAAGATTGTATAGGGATTGAATGGGTGTTTAGTTTTCAACAAGGTCTATTCAGACAAAACAATGACGGGTCAAGGGCAAACCGTTCTATAAACGCAAGATGTAGATATAAAATAAAGGGGACTTTGAGCTATTCAGATTTAGAAGATGGTGATTCTATTTATGTTAGGAATTCAACTGGCGGGAAATTATATCTATCAGACACAGGAGGCGGGGTATATACTAACGCTGCTACAACAACAACTTATGACAGCACTACAAACCAAATAACGTTTACATCTCCAGACGACACAACAACTATTGACGAATTATTCTTTAGAAATATAGGAATAGAAGTTGCCAAAGAGCAATATACCTATAATGTAAGTTCAAACGGATTTGTCGGCGGCAAAACTTCTTCTGATATAGGGAGTATAGTTTTGTCAGACGTTTTCTTTGGAATTGATGGCGAACCTGTAAATAACGACATACTTACTAAAATAACTCAAATAAAACTAACCGCACAAGCTTATAAAAACTTAAGCGGAACATTACAACAATATAACTTTGTTGCCAATGCTAAAATGCCGACATGGGATGGCAGTGATTGGGATACAATAGCGGAAACAAAAAACCCTGCGAGTGTTATTAGATATTTGCTAACTGATACAAACGCAAATCCGAGAGCAGATAGCGTTGATTTATTAGACAATGACTCTTTTGCTGAATTTTATAGCTACTGTGCAACCGAGGGGTTTGTTGCCTGTGGTGTTATTAGTGAAGAAAGCAAAGTGTTAGCTGTTATTCAGACAATATTAGAAAACTGCCAATCAGCGTTGACAATTATAGACGGAAAGTTAGGAATAGTGTCTGACAAAGCAAAAGATGTAGTTGATATGATAACCCCGCATAATAGTTTTGATATAAGCGTAAATTATAATATAGGCAAGAAAACAGACGCATTAAGATTGTCTTATGTTAATAAAGACGATTACAAAGAAGATGTAAAAGAATTCTACTATTACAATAATACATCAAGCACAACACCTGAAATGGGAAAAGACTTTTTGGACTATGAAGGACTTAAAAAAGAGATAGAATTTACTAATGAAACTGCGCATATACTTAAAAAAGGAGAGTATGACCTTAAAACCATACAAGAGCGAGTGGTTGAATTAGAATTTAAGACTAATTTAGAAGGACTGGGATTAAATATATTTGACAGAGTGCTTGTAAGCGATACAACCAATACAGGCTCTGAATACTCAGGGCGAATTAAAGAAGTAGTAAGAGATGGTTCTGGATTAATAACGGGTTTTAAATTATACTCATATATAGATTTATTAGTGCCAGAAAACGGAACATATTACAAAATATACATAAGAAGCATTGAAGACTTAGGCAGTGGGGAGGGTAGATTTGTTGTTAATTCTTTGGACGTAGAAGAACAAGACGGCAGGTTTATAGAGCTTTCTTTATTGACACCGTACGATGATAGTCTTATAGTAAAAGGAGCGGGTGTATTGTCTTATATAACCGCAGATGGTTATTACGACGGTGATTTGTTTGATATAAATGATACTTTGATAAGGGATTGCATTATAACAGATATAAGGCCAGAGCAAGACTTAACATTTACAATCACGGCACTAGAAACAAAACAGGAGTTTTATACATGATAGAAGAAATAAAAAACATATTAGAAACAAGAATTAATAGAAACCAAGTATTAAAAGGCATGTTTTATAGGAGCGAAAGAAGAATTGGCTCTTTTGAAGATATGGGGGAAAATACCGCACAAGGCATTCCAATTTTAGGAAGAGCAAAAAACAGTAAGTCAGACCCAAACGTAAAAACAGCCTCTGATTTTATAAACATTATAGGTGGTGATAAAGCTGGATATCTTACACATAACATACAAAGAGTTTATAACGACGATGCGCAAGACGATTTGAAAGAAAAATACAAAGAATTTGATAGAATAAATAATCAAGATACCATTAGCAGTGAAGTAATGTTTGACAACGCGACGATGGGAGTCGGCTATACATTGCTATATGTTGAAGATGGCACGGTTAAAAAGAAAAAAATCAATGCTTGGCAAGCTTTTGTAGTATACGAAAACAACATACCCAAATACGGTATTATTTGTAATGATAAAAATACTAGATTAGAAAAATCAATTATTGTAAAAGAAGTTTATATATACACAGATAACGAAAGATTATTATACGAACATAGGACTTATGACAGCAATATTAGTGACAGATGGATTTTAAAACAAAAAGTTTTTCATGGCTTTAACGGAATTCCAGTCACGGAATGGCGAAATAACGCAAGAGTTTTAGGCAATGCAGAAAAGGCTATTACTTATATTGATGCTTATGACAGAGTTTTAAGTGATTCAGCAACAGAACAATCAGCTTCAAGACAAGCTTATTTAATGCTTAAAAATGCTGGAGTTATAGACGATGATTTTATGGAAAAGCTGCGTAAGTTTGGCGTCATTACAATCGACCAAGACGGAGGCGATAGCAAATGGCTAGAGAAAAACTTAAATTCTGATTTTGCTAGATTAATATTAGAAGAATTAGAAAAAAATATTTATAGAAACGCAAGAATTGTTGATGAAGCTAAGTTAATTAGTTTATCAGACCCTAGAAAAAATCAAATAGACATGATATATAGGGGTATGGATAACGATTGTGATATGACAGAAAAACAATGGAAGATGGCGTTTGAATATGAAGACAAATTATTAATGTCTTACTGGACTACAATGGCTATTCCTTCAATCAGCGATTATAATACTTATGATATAGATTATATATTTATTAGAAACAAACCAAAAGACCCTGTTGCTGATTTAGAAGCATATAAAAGGGCTGGGGTAGAACTTCCGAACTGGCATAAATTAATCTTATTAGGCTACAAAGAAGATGAAGCAAGAGCATTAAGCGAAGAAGCTATTGAAGAAATTTTAGGGAGTATGGATATAGATGATACAGCCGAAGAAGAAGTTTAAACAAGAAGTAAAAAAATCGCAAGATGATAACTTTACAAAAATTATGGTTGGTTCTTATGCGTCAATAAGAGCGACTAAATTCTTAATAGATAAAAGGCTTGAATCCATATTAAATATGCCATTTAAAAAAAGAAGAATAGCACTTATTAATTTATCAAAATATATTGAGAAAGAATTTCAAGGAATGTATAATCATGTTAAGTCTGGTGTAATAAACGCTTATAATTTAGCTGATGCAGATAATAAATATCTCATAGAACAGACAATAGGCAGAAATATTAAATGGGGAAAGCCTGCAATATATAAACAAATCCCAAGAAGCAAAGAATTTAAAATAACTAATAAATACTTATCAGAAGTTTCTATTATAAAGAGAAACAAAGTAAACACTTCTAAAATAACTAAGCTTATTGAAGCAAACTCTAAAAAGGGGATAGGTTATGACAAAACTTCTCGTCAGATTGACATATTGCTTGGTTATAGAGATAAAAAAGGCAAAATCTTTAAAAGCAAGCTTTACAAAGAAGGGCTAGCTGTAAATAAGAACGGTATTAATTATCAAACTTATAGAATCTCAAGACAAGAAACCCGTCGTATGCAAGGCGTAAGACAAAAAGCAGTGTTTAAAGAAGCATTAAATAATGACATAAAAATAAGATTTAAAATGATAGCAAGACTTATCCCAACGTCCCGCAGTCAATCGGCGCAAATGAACGGGCAAATGGATGGGGTTCCTATTGGGGGAGGTAAATATTCTAAAGCTTATGCCGGAAGATTCATGTATCCTGACGGTGATTATTATGTGTTTGGACAAGCTCCAGTGCAATGGTCTATAAACGATAGAGAATATATAATTGAGGTTTTCGATGAACCAAAGGCTGAACCGATACATAAAAGCCTAAATAGTTATAAAAGTAAAACTGCTTGACTTTTAACATCCTATAATTTACACTATATTTAATAGTGTTTTACACACTAACAAACTAAAGGGAAATATTATGACAGACTTAAATAACGATATTATGCAAGACGGCAAAGACGCATTGCAAGATAAAGGTATTGACACAAAAACCAAAGGCAATACTGACGATGGTGGTTTAACCGCTGAAAATGTGAAAGAAATGATTAAGGAGGCAACTTCTGGTCGTGATTCGCAAATAGGTAAATTAACAAATCAATTAGAAGCTTTAAGGGCTGACAAGGAAAAAGCAGATAGAGAAAAATTAACAGAAGGCGAGCAACTTAAACTTATGAAGGCTGAATTAGATACTGAGAGAAAAAAATCTAAATTTAGAAGCCTATGTAAAGACAAGAATCTTGACGCTGATAATTTTATGGGCACTGCTTTACAAATGGACGAAAATGAGCTTGAAATTTATGTTGGAAGATTAGTGGAAGACTTTAATTCTATTAAACAAAAAGCATCTGAAGAGGCGAAATTGGAAATTCAAAATAAACTTCCAAAAAATCAACCTGCTGGCGATATTGATTTAAAAGAAATAGATTTAGGAATGGAAGCTTTTAAACGAGGCGCAGGACTAAATTAAGAAAGAAATAAAATGTCAAACTCAATTGCTTTGGTATCAAAATATATACCATTAATAGATAAAGTCTATGCACAAGAAGTTGTAACAGCAAGATTAGAAAGACCTGATTTTGTACAATATCTTGGCGAAAACAATGCAGTTAAAATTATGAAAATTGCATTAGAATCATTAGGAGATTACGCAAGAGCTACAGGTTACCCTGCAAAGGCTATTACTGTTACTTGGGAAACTCACACGCTATCAGAAGACAGAGGCGCAAAATTCAATTTAGACGCTATGGACAACAACGAAACATTGGGTCTAACACTTGGCGCAACAATGTCCGAATTCATTAGAGTGAATGTAGCACCTGAAATAGATGCTTACCGTTTTTCAAAAATGGTTTCATTGTCTGGTAATTCTACAACAGCAACTTTGTCAAAAACTGATGTTAAAGAAGCTATCGACGCCGCTATTGAAGTTATGGATGAAGCTAATGTTCCAGAAGAAGGAAGAATCTTATATGTATCAAACGCTGTTTATACTTATATGAAACAATCAAGTTTCTTCACTTATAACCTTGAAGCTAATGTTAGAACTGGAAGAGATGCAAGAGTTGCAGATTATGACGGAATGCCTGTTATAAAAGTTAATCAAGCAAGATTCAACACTTCTGTAACCACAGGTTCTGACGGATTTACAGCTGCTGGGCAAGATATCAATTTTATGATTGTTGCTTCAAATACTGTTTTACCAGTAATTAAACACAATCCAAGTAAAATGATTGCTCCAGACGCTAACCAGTCTTATGATGGTTGGTTGTTAATGTACAGATTATATCACGATATTTTCTGTCCTGATAATAAAGTTGACGGTATTTACTACCACGCTAAAGCAGCGGGAACAACTACTACAACTACTACTACTACAACTACAACTGGTGCTTAGTTAGCAATTAATATTATAGGGTATGGCAATTTAGTTATACCCTTGATATTAACTTTAAGGATTCATTATGATAGACATTACTCCAATAGAAAATTATATACATGATGGGATAGACGTTGTTATAAAGTCTTGTAAAGACCCTTGCTTGCAACTAACTATTGACAGCTTGTTTGAAACTTGTGATTATCCTAAAAAACTTAATGTAATAGTTATAGCACAATGTCAAGATATTAAAGACGATAGATGCAATATAACTATACTAGAAGAAAATAAGGGTTTATCTTATTGCGATAAGATAGCTTATAAAAAATTAAAAGGTGATTATATATTTAGATTACCGCCTCATTCTATTTTAACTAAAGGATGGGATACTTATATAAGAAGTAAAAAACTGGACAGAAAAGATATATTAGTTTGTCCATTTATGAAATACAATAAAACAAAAGACGAATATGATAAAAATGCGTTGTTTATACAGCCCCAAAAAGAAAACACTCATTTAATGTACGGTGTTCATTGGAAACCTGAATTTGAAGGCAAAAAAACTGCTGCTTTAGTTGGTGTTGTTATTGCTAAATATCACTGGACATTAGATGTAAGGCTAGAAGATAATATCTTCGTAGCTGGGGATGAAATAGATTTATCAGTTAAAAGTTATGAAAAAGGATACACAGCAAAAATAGGAAAGCCTATTTTATATCATATAGAACACACAACACGTCCTAAATGGGATTATAAAGACCATATTAGAACATTAATTCAACCAGTTTGGAAAGACTTTGAAGGTTTTAAAAAATATGTGGAGGAAGTAAGAATATGATAGCCTATATAACGTATGCTTACCGAGATACTCAATTAGATGCAACTATCACAGATATGTTTGCTAAAGCTGATAAACCAGAAGAAATTACTGCTTATGTTATTAATGCAGATGATGTAGAATATATCTATAACGGTAAATATAATGTAAATATTAAAAATGTAGATTATAAAGATTATCACGGTTGTGGAAGAGCTTATTACGAAATACTAACAGAAATGTATCAAGGCGAAGAACACATAATGAAGTCTGACCCACATTGTCGTTTTGGCAAAGGCTGGGATACTTATTATAAATCTTTTTCGGGAGAAGGAAAGATTGTTCACTCTTTTTGTTTAGGCTTTGAATTAGACGGAACTTTCCAAAAAGAAAAAGCCCATTATTCTAAACCTATTAGATTTCACGATATACAAGTTATAGAGTTGAAGACAACAGATTATGAAGGAATTGAAAAAGAAACTTACTTTATGAACGCTGGATGTATTTTCTTAAGCAAAGAATGGGTCGGAAAAGTGGGATATGACCCTCATATAGCTATGTGGGGCGAAGAAACAGACTTATCTATGCGAACATACCTTGCCGGTATTAAAATGATTAATGTGCCGTCTAAGGTATGGCATTTATTCGGTAGGAAGTCTTGTAAGTCGCCTGACAGCACGGCAGAATTCGAGCGAATGAACCGTTACGGTATAGAAAGAACTAAAATAAAAATTGGGTTAAGAGAACCTGCCGCTTCTTTGATGAATGAATGGGACAAATACGGTTGTGACGGCAAAGAATATAAAAAGAAAATAGAAGGTGTTATAAATGCTTAGTTGGGAATTTGGCGATATTATAAGAGATTCTTATTCAAGAGATTGGCAAAAAGGCTTCTTGGAAGATAATATCATTGTAGATACTAGAAGAGAGTATTTTACCGATGTAGAAGATTTTATAAAAGGCTACATAATCCTTGAAGAAATAGAAGATATAACTTTATTCTATGAAGACGAAACCAAGTTTGGTACAATTCCTTTTACATTTTACGATTGCGTCAGTGGATTGACAAGAACTGCTAATTTTATTGACAGGCCTAACAATATTAGGCTAAGTAATAAATATAGGGTTAATATAAGCTTAAGGTTTGAACCTTTGCCAATTGAAAACAAAGACCCGATTCTATCTACTGGCAGAATTACAGAAGATAGCATACAAAGATTAACAGAGGCCGCCATAGAAAGGGTAACGGAATAATATGACATCAAAAATTACAGAATTACCAGTATTAAATTTATTAGTAGACGGAGATTTAATAGAAACAGTTGACATAAGCGATACAAGTTCTGCTTTAACTGGAACTAACAAACAATTAACTTATTTAAGACTAAAAGCAAGCTTATTAAACGATGACTTTATACAAGAAGCGTCTGTTTTAACTTTAACTAATATAATAGCATACACTCCAACAGCGGATTACCATCCTGCAACTAAAAAATATATTGACGATGAAACTTTATTAAGAACAAACACAGATACTTATGTGCCTACTGCGGACTATCACCCTGCGACTAAAAAATATGTTGATGACAATGAAGCTTTTGTTTCAGTTACTCAATATGTAACTTCAACAAGTTCTGTGACCGCGCCTACTGGTGCGACAAAGATGTTTATAGAATTAGTGGGTGCTGGCGGTTCTGCGGCAAGAAGTGACACCTATGGGACTACTGGAGGGAGTGGAGGAAATACTGTTGTTTCTTACGGAACGACTACATTAACAGCTAACGGAGGATACGGAGGCACTACTTACTATATAAGTGCGCCTACTGCCATTTTAGGCTTTGGAGGAGACGGAGGTGGGTCAAGCGGTGGCGATATTAACATTACTGGTGAAGGTGGTTCTCCTTTTGTTATGATGAATGTAACTACTAATAATAGCACTCCTTATTTTTCAGGAAGAGGTGGAAATAGCAAGCTAGGCGTTGGAGGAAACGGAACAACTGGAGGGGCAGGAACGCAAAGAGTAGGAAATGACGGAGAATATGGCGGAGGCGGAGGAGCTAGTTGGCTGTCTGGTGCATTTAGAGCAGGCGGCGGAGGTGCTGGTGGGTATTGCGCAAAATACTCTAATGCAGATTCTTTAACAGTTACCATAGGCTCTGGCGGTACACAGTATCAAACAGGCTCTGGCGGTGACGGATTAGTAAAAATAGTGTGGTATTAATATGATTTTTGAATGGGAATTACTAAACGCAACTTATAACGGAGAGCTACAAGAAAACTCCAAAGAACTTACGCCTGAAAAAGGTGGTAATTTTAAGCGTGTTTATTATACTAGTAATGACGAATTCATAAAAGGAGAGATTATATTAACCGCAAGTGAAAGACCAGAGTTTTTAGAATTTTATTTTAGGGACACAAAACAAGGCGAGATTAAGTTTGATTTTTATGATTGCAGAATAGATGCTTATAGAGTTGCTAAATTTGTCGGCGGAATAAACGAAACTATTTATGGACAAAAATATAAAATTGAATTAAACTTAAGATTAAAAGTACTATTAGGGAATAGAACCTTTAACTTTAATTTTAACGACGATAACGCGATATTCAATAGCGACAATGCTGTTGTATTGACAGGAAGGTATTAGATGGCTAATAAAAGAATAAATGACTTAGATAGCAAGAGCGTACTAGTGGGCGGTGAAGAGCTTGCTATATATGACGCCACAAGCACAAAGGATAAAAAAGCTGGCATTGACACGATTAAAACATATTCAACGACAGATGTTGAAAATTTAGGGTTAGACACTGCTTACGCTGAAACAGGAATAGAGGCAATAGGTTCTTTTTGGTGGAATGCCGACGAGAATACAGCAAATTTAAAGACTGGCACAAATACAACGCTTCAATTAGGGCAAGAATTAACCGTTGAAGTTATTAACCAGACTGGTTTAGATATGATTAACGGAACTCCTGTAATGTTTGCTGGAACTGTTGGAGCTAGTGGTAAAATTAAGATTCAACCTGCAATAGCAGATGGCTCAATATTACCTAGTTATATGGTCGGCTTGCTAACTGAAGATATAACCAACGGAAGCACTGGTAAAGCAACTTGGGTTGGTAAAATTAGGGGTATAGACACAACAGGAACAACTTATGGCGAAACTTGGACTGACGGGGATATTTTATATGTATCACCTACAACCGCTGGTTATTTGACAAATGTTCGCCCTAACGCCCCAGATAGAGCAATATTTGTAGCAGTTGTTGTAAACTCCGCTTCTAATGGAACGTTATTAGCAAGGCCATCTTGGAGAGGTACACTAGAAGGTTTAGACGATGTAAACGGAACAGCTTTGGCAACAGACGGTCAAATGCCTGTTTGGGACGAAACTAATAAATACTTTGATTTTACTGATAATATAAATAATTATATACCTAAAACACAAAACGATATTGCAAAAGAACCAACTGGATTTACAGACCCTGAAGATGTATTAATAACTGGTAATTCAACAGCTAGAACAGTAACATTAACTGGAACTGTAAACGCTTATTATAGAGGCGAGTTAAATACTACAATTATAAATGGTTGGACTTCTCCGGCTCACGATAATACTACAACAACAGCATTTTTCTTAATTAACGATGGCTCAACAACAGAATGGATTGATGTGTCTACACTAGCACAAGATTTCTATTCAGAATTGTTAATAGCGTTTGCGTTTTATGAGGGTTCTAGTTGGGTTTATCAAAGAGAATGTCACGGTCTTCAACCTTGGCAAACACACAGAGAAAATCATCATGTTATAGGAACATATAAAGATAGCGGTGGCGGTATTGGAGATTACACATTAGATTCAACAACAGCAGCAGAAAGAAGACCTTCTGTAGCTGCTTCATTATTATATGATGAAGATTTACCAACAACAAATGGAGCATTGGCTTCTGAGGGTGTTTATACTCAAGCAATGTTGACAAGTACTGGAATAGTAAATTTTGATAAAACTGCTGTCGACATTATACCTTTAAGCACAAATCAACCATATTGGAATGAATTTACTGGGGGAGTTTGGCAACAAACATTAATGAGTAATAACCACCATACTTCTATTTGGTTGATGTCAATCCCAGCTGCGGCAGACGCAGAATCTCAAAAAATGAGGTATATATGGATTCAAGGACAATCAGAAACATCTACTTTAATTGGACAACAAAATCTAACTCCTAACGATGTTAATTTAGGAAACTTTGCTGATTTAACACCTGAAACTGTATTTATAGGCAGAGTAATTATAAAATATTTAGGCGGTAATTGGGAATTTGTAGAAGTTGAAGCGATTGACGGAACTAGGTTTTCACAAACAACAAGTCCACAAGGAAATTATTTAACAAGTGTAAATGCTGACACCACACTAACAGGGTTAGGAACTTCTACAAGTGCATTGGGATTGGCTGATACAGCAGTAACAGCAGGAAGTTATACAAATACAAGTGTAACAGTTGATGCACAAGGAAGAATAACTGCTGCTTCAAGTGGTAGTGGTGCTTCAAGCCCTTTAACAACAAAAGGTGATTTATACGGTTATTCAACAGCCGACGATAGACTAGCGGTTGGAACAGACGACCAAGTATTAACAGCAGATAGCACAGCGGCTACTGGGTTAAAATGGGCGACTGCTTCAGGCGGCGCAAGCCTGCCAGTCGGTTATATTAACGGAGGAGTTATTCAACATATAGATGATGATTCAGTTAGCGTCAGTGCTGGCGTTTGTAGAAATGCAGGAAATACAGCAGACATAACAATCGCAGCCAATGCGAATGTAACAGCTACTTTATCAGCAAGCACTACTTATTATGTTAATGTCAGCTCTAGCGGAGTTTCTACCATATCACCAACAATAGCGACTGGAACAAACAGAAAAATAGGGTCTTTTATTACTGATTCAAGTGGTGATATTATTTCATTCAGTTCTTACGAAACAGCAGGTGGTGGGGTTGATTATACATTTACAACAAACATAACAGACCAAACAGTGTCGAATCCAAATGGCAATTACGATATAAGTTGTCCTCCAAATACAAGTGCAAAAATTGGGACTTCTTTGCAATATACAGGCGGAAATGCAAACGATGTTATGGATATAAAATACACAGGTGAGCATGGAATTAATTTTCTACAAAAAACAGCTGTGTTCGACAATTATTATGGTAGAAGTGTAGCTTCTTTTGAAATTTTTGTTGACAGCTCATCACAAATAAACATAGTAAAAACAGGGGTTCCTAGCGGCACTCTAATCGTTGACACTTTTGGGTTTATAGAAGAAAGGACAGTATAATTATGAAATATATTAGAACAGAAAACGGCATTGAAAAAATGACAGACGAACAAGCAGAGGCTTATGCTGAAAGTGTTATTACACCGGAGCAAAAAATATCTGCTTTACAAAGTCTTATTGAAAAGGTTGACAAAAAAAGAATAAGAGCAATTTGTGAGCCTTCTATAAAAGATGAAGAAACTGGCGAAACTTGGCTTGACTTTTTCAATAAAGAAGTGCAAAATCTAAGAAATGAAATAACAAAATTAGGAGAGTAAAATGGACAACAGAGAACAAAATTACAATCAAGAAATTAATGCTTTAAACGAAAAGTTTGGAGATGTTAAAATAACAAGAATTATGGGCTCTGTTAGAGTTTACTTTAATGATAACCATAACGCTCTAATAATTGGCAAGGAAAAAATGCTTTACAAAAATGGTAAAAGGTTTCTGTTATTAAAGAATAGAGAAGACTTGAGCGATATGATAGAGGGATTGACAATCTAATGACTAGCGAAGAGAAAAAGGCTTTAAATGATTTAAATACAAGCATTACAAGAATTGAATATGCTTTATTTAATAGCGGAAACGGATTTTTAAGCCAACAAAAATTACACAATAATAAAATTGATGGAAAGCTTGATTCAATAAAAACGGAACAAGTAGCATTACAACAAAGGTTTAAAGACCATCTAAACAATGACGAAAACAATAATAAATTAAAAAATAGCAATAGTATGGCAAAATGCTTAACTAGTAAGTTTTTAGACTATGGTGTTGCAGGATTTATATTTTTTGTGGTTCTCGGCGTTGTAAGCTGGATTAAAACATTATAATTTTATACAAGTCTTCTATATTTCTTATAACATAGCTATTTTTAACCGTAGATTGGAAGTATTCCTGTTCTGGTGTAAGCTTACCTGTTGCAACCTTTAGCTCCAAAAACAGCACTCTCTCGCCTTTTGTGGCTATAATGTCGAATTGACCTTTGGTGTATCCTTGGGATTTAGCATAATTTATAAATCTAATTCTATTGTGTTGATTATTGCCTATAAATTTTAATGCTATCATCATATCAGAACAAATAGTAATATATCCATTAGATTTTAAATGTTTGACTATATTTTTCTGAAACTCGTGTTCGCTTGCTTTAACCATCTAATAACCCCAAACAACTGACCCTGTGTTTCTGCAGTCTATATGTATAAAGTTTTTACTAACGCCAACAGATAATCCGCTATTTAATGCCATACTAACAAGCCTAGCTTTGTGTTTGCCCTTAAAGTGTTCTGTGCTTAAATCTACCGCATTACCTAATATATGCTGTGAATTTTTATGTCCATTTACCTTTTTATTATATTCTTTATCCCTATAAGAAGATGTGATAATAAATGACTTGCCTACATATTCTCTAAGGCAATCTAATTCTTTTAATAATACTGGATTCATTTTGTCAAAACAAGGCTCTCCGCCCATTGTAAATTCTTTTTCTTTAAAATATTGCATATTAAACTCCTTTTACTGTTATTTTGCCGCCTGTGTAATAATCTTTCGTCATAGCATATTTAACTGCTTCTTTTGGGCTTTTCCCAAAGTCCATTGCAGACATAGCCCAACTAGCACCAGAGCCTATTGCAAAGATATCGCTGTTTATAGAGCAAGGCAATCTGCATTTATCAGTAGCCAAATATATAACGCCATCTAAGTAAATCAAGCATTCCCAATCAACTTCTTGCATATTTAGTAATGAATCTTGTATATTAGATGTTTTTTCTATTTCTTCCTTAAAACTATCTCCGCAAGAGCCAGCCCCAGCAAAACCGATGTTGAAAGATACCCCATCTTTACAAAAACTATTTATTTTAATATCATTATCGCAAACAATAATTCCAGTCGTTACCCTGCCGTCACACGCAAATTGTTTATGTTTTTTGCTTATTGCTATTGTCGTCATATTAAGCTCCTATTGATTCTATTTGTTCTCTTGGATATAACTCACCATCAACATAATAATCTATATCATAAGCGTTCACATTAGTGTGTTTCATAAATATAGATATGCTATTAAAACCCCTGTGCGCTGTTCCAGTCGCATTATATACCATTGCATATTTGTAGTTTTTAATAAATCTTTGTGTTCCTACTGGTAAATCTTTTATCATTCTTGCCTTAAAATATTGTTCCTTTAAATAATCGCCCATTTTATTGTGTTTTTATATCCTCTTTTATTTTTTCTAGTAATGGTTTCCATTTGCTATAACTGAAATTGCCAACTATTCTTATCTGTTGCAAATTATCAGTTTTGTGCATATACTCTAAAAATTCAGTATAGCTTTCTAATATTTCTTTTATACACTCAATAGCTTCTTTTTGCATATTTACTTTTCCTAATTGATTAATCCTTAAATTGTTTCTTAAAAGCCTCATAGCTTTCATCGCTTATCTCAATTTCTTTGCCAGCAATTATAATTTTCTTTTTTGTAATACCTGTTTCTTTTAATATGCCATATTTTATATTTCCGCCTTTAAATTTTCCGCAAGTAATAGTTTTATCTATTTCTTGTGCTTCTATCCAAGTGCAAATTCCAGCAAATACATTTAATTTAGCTTCTAATGATTCTGTGCAAGTAATATATAAACCTGCGGAAATACCGTAATCAGCTTTGATATACCCACCAGCTTTGATGGACCTACTAGCTTTGATATACCAACCAGCTTCGATAGACCCACCAGCTTCAATAAACATACCAGCTTCAATAGACCAGCCAGCTTCGATATACCCACCAGATTCGATAGACCCACCAGCTTTGATATGCCCACCAGCTTCAATATACCCACCAGATTCGATAGACCCACCAGCTTTGATATGCCCACCAGCTTTGATGGACCTACTAGCTTTGATAAACATACCAGCTTCAATAGACCAGCCAGCTTCGATATACCCACCAGCTTCGATAGACCCACCAGCTTTGATAGACCCACCAGCTTCAATATACCCACCAGATTCGATAGACCCACCAGCTTTGATGGACCCACCAGCTTCGATATACCCATTTATAATTAATTTATCGTCTAACTTAACCTCGATGTTTCCATCTATAATTAAATCTCCATTTAAAACATAATCTCCATTTTCAATTTGTTTTAATCCTTCGTAATTTTTATCAATTATTATAGTTTTCATAATATCTCCTATTCGCAATTTAAACTATTGCATTTAATCTCTGCTGTTTGTTCTAGTTTTTTAATTTCTTTATCAGCTTTAACAATAACAATGTTTAAGCCTTGCTCTTCTCTTAGTTCTTTCATTTTAAGACTTAAAACTTTTACTATTTCTTTATCTACAACATCAGAAAAATCAACAGATAATCTTTGTGTATCATCGCAGCCATTAGCTAAATACTCAATTCTTTTAACCAATACATTAATTGCGATTTCTTTTTCTTCTTCGCCTCTAATATTGCCAACAGCTATTGTTTCACGGTCAAATTCTCTTTTAATACCGAACATAACGCTTGTATGTCCGCCAGTATTAAACACAGCAAACATTGTTTCTTCAACGCCTTGTGTGTCTTGCTCTTTATTTGGAGCAAAGAAAAAACTGTAGTGTTCTTCTAATAGCTCATACCAATTTTTTGTTAATGGGTAGTTGTTTAATTGTTCTTTTTTCATTATTTGTTCTCCTTACAATAAGTTTTATATACATAAAGTCTATCAACATTATAATCGTTTAAGTTTACAATACCAACATCTTTATAATCAAAGTTAACTGGACAAACCAACTTAGTCGTTGAACAGGCGTTTAAGCTTATCAGCACGACTAAGCCTAGCAGTTTTATCCTCAATCTTTCGCAATTTTCCATTTTCCTTAATCTCCTTTTTAAGTTCTTTGTTTGT
>Ga0222628_1000409_pt1 | contig 18460 bp, 35 predicted proteins | sample AntAcemetageno95_FD_179860 | JGI IMG/M metagenome (GOLD analysis project Ga0222628, IMG submission 179860) | Saline water microbial communities from Ace Lake, Antarctica - #95 | ecosystem: Environmental > Aquatic > Non-marine Saline and Alkaline > Saline | place: Antarctica: Ace Lake | collected...
CGTAACATATTACTTATCAAACGACAAATGGCATTTCTATTTTTAGCTTGGTCACGATGGCTTTCTTTTGCCTCGTCATCAAACTTAACAAATAGTTCAATCGGCCATGCCCGACCATTATCATCCTTGAGCAAAGTAACTGTAACATAAATTTGACTACCATTTTTATTGCTGTGAGCTTCTGAATCAAAAATCCGATGTATTTTAGCATCTTCAGTCCCCTCGAGCGGAACCTTATCTGGAGCTTTAGGAATCAACCGTTTGTTAGTTTCACCAGATTGAAGATCAATAATTTGTATTGATTTAGAATGATCACGATAAACTGTTACACCTTTCTTACCCAGCTTATGTGCAAGCTTATAGACATTTAAAATGTCTTCAACTGTAGCTTCTTCGTTTAAATTCACCGTTTTAGATATACCGTTATGAATAAATCCTTGCGCCGCTGCCGCCATACGTACATGGTCATCAGGACTTATCTGTAAACATGTTTCAAAATATGGAGGTAACTTTTTTGTGTCAATTTTCTTTTTGCCGCTAATAATATCCTCTTCTTTAATATCTAAAACCCGAACCGCATACTCAACAATAACTTTGGGGTAATCTAAAATCTGTTCAACAAATGTAGTATCACCCTTGTTTGTCGTACTTGCGATTTTACGCTTGACAGGGGAAAGAGTTATTAATGGTTCAATACCTGAACTTTCAGTACTACCACAAATATAGCTAACAGTCCCAGTAGGCATCAAAAACGTATTATGGCAGTTACGAATCCCATCTCGTTTAATTAAACGAAATAGTCTTATCCATTCATTAAGGGGCAATGAGCCATGAGCAATCATATCAGCAGCAAAGTTATTCCCTGATTCACGCAACTGTTTTTCGTAATACTCACGCATACGATATTTATTGCCTTCTTTATCGAAATCTAAACCATCAAAGTCCCATGCTGAATTTTCGATTGCAGGAAATGAGCCTTTTCTCTGGTCGTCTTTGTCCCATGCTTCAAAAACATCCGCTGGTTCACCCCATGGTCCTATGGGGTCATCCTCTAAACCAATCATCTTGACATTCTTTTTAACTTTAAAGGAGCCGCGTCCATCATCTAAATTATATAAATGATTTTTCTTGTTATATTCCATAACAGGAGCAGCTGACTTATCTTGTGAGTGTTCTTTGGCTAATTCAACACTTTCACACATTCCCCAAAATGATATTTTTTCTAAAAGCTCAGATACGAACCTTCGCCCTTCCTCAGAACTATATTTAATCCCAAGACGGATAAGCAAATTAGCAGCTCCAAATACGCCCAGCCCTAATGGTCTCATTGCATGGGTAATATTGATAGACTCGGCACAAGGTAATTTGTTTATTGTAATAACTTTATCAAGGCATCTTGTCATTATACGAGTAACCTGTTCTAACTTATGCCAATCAAAAGTCCATTCCCATCCTTTATCACTTTTTGGGATACAAAAAGCATTAAGGTTTATACTGCCTAAATTACAAGTTGAATATGCTGGGCCGTAGAATTCTCCACAAGGATTTGGGTTTCTAATATAGCCAAGATTCCCGACATAATTATAGGCATTTACTTGATCGACAAATATAACGCCAGGACATCCACACGCATGTGCACATTCAGCTACGGTTCTGAAAATATAATTAGCTGATTGTGCTTTTATTGGCTCATTTTTCCAATGGGTTATCCAAAGACCGTCCTTACCTTTTCTACAATTAAATGTTGGTTCTTGTCCTGCTTTGATATCACCGCTATCAATCATCTCCCACTGGTTAGGAACATCGCACATAAACCATTCATCTGGGAAATCATTTTCTAAGTCTAACGCCTTCATAAAATTCTCAGGGATACCCACGGATAGATTCATCATCGATAAATGGTCAATATCCCCTCTAGCCTGAGCGTCTGCTTTTGACCTGATAAAACCTACACAGTCAGGATGGTCAACTCGCATTGCTGCTAATTGTGCAGCCTTACGAACTCCACCGCCTCTTACTTCAATACCTGTTTGATCAAAACCACCCATAAAAGATAGGGGTCCTGAACTAACACCACCAGTTGACTTAATCTTACAACCAGCATACCTTAATGGACTAAAGTCTGTTCCGACACCGCCACCTGCTTTAAAAGTCAAAGCAGTTAATTTACGGGAATCATAAATGCCAGACAAAGAATCCTTTATTGGGTAAATAAAGCATGATGATAACATACCTAATCTGGCATTTGCATTCATAAGGACAGGAGAGGCCATGATACAATACTGATCAAGAAACAACTTCTTTGTTTCATCTTTGATTTTTTTATCTTCTTTGTCTGGGAATAAAGCATTTGATACGCGCTCACATAATTTATTCCAATTTTCTCCCTCAACATAATATCTATCAGCGAGAATATTTTCAATATAATCATCAAGAACTATTTGTTTCATTATTTATCCTTTTTCTTAGTAAACCTGACATGTGGCTCAGGCTCATCTTTTTCATTTATAACAATATCCTTGACTCTTATACCCAATGGGTGAAGGACTTTTTTCATTCTTCTTAAAGCTATTTTACGTTCGATAGAGTTCAATGACTCCCATCTTGAATTTGCTTTACAAAATACTTGTAAAGAAAAACATTTATTTTCTCTATGGGGTATTGATAAGTGTATTGATTGTATTGGAGGACCGAGGCTTTCCCAGAATGTGCCTGAAGGAAACTCCCCTGCTCTTTCTTGCCTTGCTATAACTGCAGCCCAACGAACAGCCTGAACAATATCTCTAGGGTACCCTAAAAATGCTGTGGTATCAGCTGCTTGCTGCGGGGATTTGGCGTCCCACGCAAGGTGCAATAATTCCGTCCCAATGACAGGATTTGCTTTTTTTACTAATTCAGAAATTTTTGTCAATTTTACTCCAAAGGCTCGTTGCCCTTTAGAATTACTTTACATATGGAATAACATAGTATGTATTTTTTTATTTGTCGATAGGCTGTGACATAATTGTTTATTTAAAATATCCTGACCACGGAAAAGAAATTTCTTACCACCGTTGAGTAACAGGTTTATTATTTATTTTCTTTGTACTGACAAGTATTCCATACTTGTTCATTTCCTTATCACCGAAAAGAAATTTCTCACCACCACTCTTAAATTTAACATCCGCAACAATAAAATCGTCCGTATCACGATAACATGGAAAGGTTTTAACCTCATCCTTATATTTCCACAGATAATAACCTTCTTCAGTTGGAAATTTTTTGGTCCATTTAATATTACTATAATCTTTACCTTCTCTGACTATTACTGCAGACATACCCTGCATAACTTCGTTTAAAGATCGATTGTCTTTTTTCATAGTGTCCCCATACATTATTGTTTTACTAACACATAATTACTTTGCATATAAAATATGTATTTTTTATTTGTCGATAATGATTAAGTGGAAGCCTATTCTGTGAAGGAGTAAAGGCCGATGAACCACTTCAGTATTGAAAGACTGTTACAGAGTAGGCTCCCGCTTAATCATTTAAAAGACCATTTTCGTCTGCTATTTTATAAGCAAACAGATAATCGTTTATAGTTCCTTTATCACGTTTGACAAGGTTTAAGATATAATTCCATCCATATGTTGACGTCCCTCTGTCTTGACAAACTATTTTTATATCTTCAACTATATCTTTAAGTTTGTCAATGTTTTTCTCAGAAAGTTTTTCTACCAACATTGTTAAACGTGCCTTTGATTTTGTCCCTATTGACCTCCCTTGTTTAAGTCTTCGAATCAATGACTGAATATCAGGATCAGCTTTATATTTAGTCCTAAACATCTCCCACCAATCAAATATAGCCCGACATCTAACCTCATTCCTTAATGCTGATTTACGTCGTTGCATCTCCCTGAGCATGGCCCTTGCTATATCCGCATCCGCCCAATTATAAGCACACTCAATCCCTACTCTTCTAAACCGTCCTGTGACTTTATGCTTTAGAGTAAATACATTTACAATTGGAGAATGGTCACAAAGCTCACATTTAAAATCAGCAATATGCTCAACTTTAGTTATTTCAAACTCAGCATTGGCGTCTGGAGGCTTATACCCTTTTCTCATGCGTAATACCTCTAATGGGGTAATACGCATTTGAGCAAGTTCCTGCTCAATTCTTTTTTGGTAATAACTAATAGACAACTTGCCATTCTCATCACGTTTAGCTTTACCCTTGTGAGGTTTTATTTCACCCATAATTATTCTGGTTTCCAATTTTTTTCTGTATATACATAAACCCATTTTGGGTATCCACGACTTTCGGACAACCCAATGATACCTCGGTCTAACAAATTACATTTATACATATGTGAAAGAAGACTACCAATCATTGGGCAGGTATGTGCCCCAACAATCTGTACTCTATATTTAACTCCGAATTCCTCAATGAAGGAATCGACAAAATCAATATCAAGAACATTTGTTGGCCCATGAGTTTTAATCCAATTTAAAACCCAATCTTGCCTTATGTATTTAATACTCCGTTTTTTCACTTAGCCCACCTGTAATATGAGCCTCCGGAAAATTTGTCATGATCAATTATGGTTGTACTGACAAGCAATCTATGTTTTTTCATATCCCGGTCAGTATGGACATAGTAATCAAACTCATCCGTGTTAAATGCAAGGGATGAAACAAGAAAGCCATTTGCATCAAGGTAACAAGTACAAGCTCCGACCTCATTTTTGTATTTCCACAAATACCAACCTACAGCGGTTGGGTATTTTTTGGACCATTTAATTATTTCAGGTCTCATCAACAACTCCCCCAATGATAATACCACAGCATATATAGCTATAATTACAGCCATCGTGATTATAGCTGGCCAATCTGGTGGTGTAATTCCATAAGGCATTATATCGCCTTATATTCTATAGGGTCCATCTATTTACTCCTTGAAGGCATCGTATGCTGCTTTGATAAATTCTGCGGTTTCGACAGGCATGGTCTGCCCCATAGGGAACCCATTGGTCTCCCAACGTAATATACTGAATCGTTTCTGTGAAGTTGAAATAATAGAGAAACCAATGTCAGTAGCGTTCTTTGCTAATTTCCTTAACTTTTCTTCCTGTTCAAATCTCATGTCATGCTCCTTGTTAGTCTTTCAATACCATCACTATACCAGATCATGGTATCTTTGTCAAGGAGTTATTTGATTATTTTGTTATAATTTTATAACTCAAAATTCCATTATTTAAGCATTCCCCTTGCCCAAACAGATTATTCTTTAATTCTTACACTCCAACCTTGTTGAATGGTAATTTTGATGTATGAATGGCCGTCTTCCAAAACTGGCCAAATCTTCTTGACTTGAAATTTAGTCTTTCTGAGTGTTAAAGTATCGACGTGCCCATTAATATTACAGACTGCCCAATATTCATTCTTTCTTGCTTTCATATTGCTTACCTCTTATTTCTGTTGACGATATTGGATTAGAGAATTCTACAGGGGTAAATAAATGTTTAAACTTTCTTAATACTTCAGTTTCCTCAATGAAGTGCTCCGCCTTATCAACCCCTGCAGTATGTTGACGATCTGGGACGTAAAAATGTGTACCTAGATCGTCAAATTGTTTAAACAGTTCCTCTATAGTACAATCGTATTGACAAGGACCAATTATAGCCCTTAATGTATCAACACCGATGATAAATGATGACCCTGGTAAATTCCTTGCCTTATCAATAAAAAGTGAGAGCTCCCCTGTTATTAAAAGTATATCATGCCACTCAAACTGAGTCTTACGTTTGTTTAAGTCATCTTTATGAATCCTACCCTTAGTAGGATGATCTATGTTTATAGCATAGACAATAGACTTGCCAGTAAGAGCTGAAATCTTTTCTGCAATTTGTTTATGCCCTTCATGTAACGGATTGAAAGACCCGGGGAAAAGAATATAATCTTTCCAATTGAAGTTAGTATAATCTTCTATCATCTTACCATCAGTAAAAATCAAACCAGTGACTTTTTCGGAATGGTCTATTTTAGTGTAAGTAAGTTGGTAATCCTCATCAGGTAAGGGAATTTGTTCTAGCCCTGCAGCTAAGAGTAACATGTTTAATCCCACAAGGTTGATTAATGCTTCCTCCCCCTTACGACCAAGTACCCCATACCCTTCTGGAGTTTGAGTAAATTCTATCGTATTAACATGAACAATATTTTCTTTTTTATTATCCAATACTATAACAGCGTGGTTCTTTCCCTTCTTAGGTCTATTAGTCGTAATCGTTCCTGTAATTGCAAGACCAGATATGTCTTTATGGTTAGGCTCAAAAGATACACCTTTGTCCCCAGCTACCGAAGCCATCCTCAACGCAGTATCAACAGAAACGAATTTGTTTGGTTTACTACCTAAATAAGAAATCATAGCTTCGGTGCTATAAGGTACACAACTTTCAATTAAAGTATTTGATGCACCGGGAACACTGAGTAATTGTTGGGTTAACCCTGCCCCAGCCCCTGTTGTCACTATTACAATTCGCAAGTCGCTGCTGTGTAATAACTTTATTGATTCCCTTACATTTTCTCTCATAAGGAGATCCTTTATTACTTTACTTACATCTTCTCTCATAGGGCAGCTCTTTTCCTGATATCTTTTAAGTTATGATCAACGGTAATATTACCGTTTTCAAAAACTGTCTGTAATAGGTCATCTTGTTCATTACGTTTTCCCTGGGGGAATGTTTTGAGTATACCTATGTCGTCCCTTGCTAGTAACATCCTTCCAGATTTACTTCTTTTTGTACTATCAGTAATGGGGTTTTTGTAAACAGGTCTTTCTACTCCGTCCACAGTAATAGCCGCGCACTTCAATGCCATACGCTGTGTATCCCTATTGCAATCCTGCATCAACCCACCACCTGAACCAAAGATTAGGTTTTCAGAGGACCACCCACTATCTATTACTGCTTTAATGATACCTTTTAAGGTTGTTCTTTTGATTCCATCCCCTTGAATGAGGCGAATGTAAGAAGGTAGAACCTTGTAACCTCTATCGTTAATAGTGAAATCAAACTTACTACCCATAATGTTTAGCATCTTAACTAATACTTCAGAAGGGTCCCCGGAATCAGGACGTACAACTAAACAACCATCACGCTTTATAACTTGGTCCCGAAGTTCATCACCCCAAATATTTCTTATAGCGTTATAGATATCATAAGAATCAGAAACAACAGCTACCAAACCTGTTGGGTACTGTTTCAACATATTCTCATATGCGGCTGCTTCTCTAGCCCTGCCCCAACTTGTAATTGTTGAATGCTCCGCAGCCGGAATACTAAATCCTGGCATTTCAGCACCATAATATTCCATTAACATTTCAATAGCTGCGATTGTATCGGTTCCTTTAAAATTAACCAGATGGCTGGCACCGCCAAGGGCAGCAGACTCAGGGGATGTACTCCCACGGTACCCAAAGTCATGCAGACGAAAATCTAAATTATCAGGACTTGGATCACCACCTGAAACTTTCATTGCAAGATTAAGTATCTTACGCATCTCTCTTGAGATTGTTGCTGTAGTTATAGGATACCATGTTTGTACAAGAATGGTTTCCAAATAGTTCACAAGCCATGGTACTTTAGGACAAGTATTCTCAACAGTAAATAAAACATTTGCTTCTGGAATAACCATACCCTCAGGTGCAGCTTTGATTCGTATTGGGAGACGACCGTCATGTTCATTTAAGATTATTTCCCATCCCTTACGATTGAACATAGTTGAATCACCGAAATGAGCATTGAACAACTGTTCAGCTTGATCTATCTTAGAGGCGGTAACTACTACCCCCTCAAAGTATCGTTTAAGAAAATATTGTAAGCCAAAGAAAACTACCTCTGGGAATTCCCCTCCCTTCCTCGCTTCCATGTAGGAATACACTTGAGTTGTACCTGGCGGATACTGGCGATAGTGTGATACCTTATACGAATCTGTCATTTTAATGATGTTGTCTAGCATTGTATTATCCTTAAATAAGTAAAATTAATTTATATTTTATTTATAGTTGTTCTTTCCCACCATGCAAAATCATAATCTATTTTAAGAAGTAGCTCCAAAATTTTCTCTGCGTCCGTATGGTCTTTTAACTTCAACGCTTTGATAGTCCTACTGATTATGTCCTTATACTTGATTATCCCCTTAGAAATAGCTATATCATTGGCGTTATGTACAGCATCAGAATCATACAAAAGCTGTAAAAGATGCAAATATCCCTCGCCCTTACCAATAGTGAATACATAGGGGCGTCCCTTACGTATCCATAAGAGTCCTTCTATTTCCCCAAGGGGTTTCACAGTGCCCACAGTTTTATCACGACTCCATAGAAGGACACCGTCCCCGGTATAGATTCTCTCTATATCCGACCACACAATAAAAGAACTCTTAGTAGCAACCCCAACATCATTAGCCACACCAAATATGGACTTAAATGTGTGATGAATTTCACCCTTGGTATCAACCCTTATAGTATGGTCCGTACTATGTGCGTTTAAACCTTTAATTGCTTCTTTTTTGGTTTTATATTCCGGCATCATCGGACCCTCTCTAATTGGTACATTTTGTAACTCCCTTAATCTTTCAATATCCATACTATACCAGATTAAGGGTAGTTTGTCAAGGATTAATTTACTTGTTTTGTTTCTTTCGTATCAGGAACATCTAAATCTCTGTCTAACTGATCCTTTAGATATACCCTTGTAGGCTCATTAATCCCATAGTCTTTATCGGTGAGCTTTCTGCATTTAGGACAGTTATGAGCGTCCATGCCTTCTTTTACTCCATGTACACACATAAGTAGCTTATCTACCCAATTGCCCACGTTGATTTTCCTTTGCTTCATTATACAGGAATTTAATTGTTTCTCTTTTAGACCCACCCATTATTAAGTTGGGATAAGCCTTTTGCTCCAAGGGCCTTTAAAAGGGCAATCGTCAAGTCCTGGATTGTCTAATCTGTATTTAGCGGACTTCACAGCGTCTTCCGCTGCTTTTTTAATTTCTTTATTGTCCATTTGGCTTTTTCTTTTGTAGCTTGCTAATTTCAGTTTGGGCATTAGCTATGATTACCTGCTGTACCCAGATGTCTTCCTCTACCTTCTCAGCTTCCTTAGCTCTAAAAGCCTTTAGCAACTCAGCTACCTTCTCATTTGCTTCTTCTTTGGTAAAGAGATCAACTTCTTTAATACAACCATATTCTTCAGTTTCATACGATATAGTTATACCAAATTTATCTTCATACAAATTGACAATAGTAATCTTGTGAACACATTTGTCATTACCTAAGATACTATATGCTTTATCCCCGCGGTTGAACTTTGTGTTATATTGTGCCACTGTTTACCTCCTTAAAATAATCACGAACATAATTTATTTTCTATACTTGTCCTGCAATCGTTTGAGTTCTTCACGCTCCTGCTTTTCCACCATCAAGGTTTTTTCTTTTTCTTTAAGCTCAAATTTTCTCTTTTGTTCTAACTTTATTTCGTAACGAAGCCTGCAACCTTCCACGTCGCCTTCGTCCTCAATGGCATCCAACTCTTTTTCTAACTCATTATCCGGCTCTGGGAAAACCCAGATATCATAACCAGGGGACCCATTCTCAGTATCAGAGACTTTTAATTTAGCTATTATATCAACAGCCTCTTCCCTGGTTAAATCATGCACTCTGCATTGCTATCCCTGAATGCTATTACAGTATATTTAGGTTTTGAATCCATTTAATTCCCCGTTTAATTTCTTGCTATCTCGTAAATGACCACTACACCCAGCGCAAAAGATTCTTGGTTTCCACTCACTGTAACGACCACACCAAAAAGTACGAACAAACTTATCTGTGTGGCCACTATAAAAACAAGTACCTCTTTTTTGTTTAGCTGTAACATTTTGTTTATGGTAAAAGTCTTTGTCCATCACCGTTATACTCCCAATAAATCAAAAGTCCCTTGTATCATAATAATAGAATGTCCCATCTTCACCTTTCCTTTGGTCAAAAAAATCAGCTATTTTCATCCCTAGTCTCAAACATGAGCTCAGCCTCATCTCCTTTTCCCCTGGGAATATTCTCCATACTTCGTAAACTACTATGCCTCCAAGAAATCAAAAATGATTTCTTTGCCTGCACATTTGTGACCAAAAGGCCAGCCAGAAACATCGGCGTCCCCAGTTAGTAAAAAAGTTGCTTTACGGTTAAAGGCTTCAGTTAAGTTAGGGACGAATCGTGAGAAAGCTATACCCCTACAAACAGCCTTGTCTGCTTTGCTTATTCTTCCGAGTTGGGTTAAAGCGAGTTGGGTAAAGGCTGCTTGGAAATCACGCCCCTTAGTTCTCCCTACTTTGTGTTCAACTTTTGTCTTTATGTCCATGGCTCTTTGGTCATCCTTATCTGACGAACAAAAACTCAGGAAGTAGCCTTTTTCAAATTCTGCTACTTTTGGGAGAGGGCGTGGAAGCCCGCTTTTTCTTCTAAGGAAAGTATCCATGCCTGACATAATTTGTCTCCTTATTAATCTTTCAATATCATCACTATACTAGATTACGAAAGGTTTGTCAAGGAGTTAATCAAGTATTATCTAAAACAGTCAAGTCTTTTAAAAGCTTTTTCAAATAACGTTTTGCGCCACGTTTTGCGTTTCCTTTTAAAGTGTAACTATGGATAAGTGTACTGGCTATACCATAAACTGATAAATATAAATTATAATTTTGAGCATAATTTCCATAGTGTATAAACATTTTAAGCTTAGGGTTTATGATAGTCTCAATGGTTAAAGGTTCACCACCCTTTGATGTTTTTGTCCATTTTAAATGCATAACATACCTTCAGTTGTTTTGTTTAAATGGCTTTGAAAAGATCGTTAAATCTGTTGACTGACATTTTTCTTCTAGTCCCAGTAGTCTGGTGGGTATAACGAATGATCGTATTACCAAAAAGCAAGTCTTTAGTCGTACTTGTTACTTTGACTATTTGTCCCTCGTCCCCTATAAGGCGATAGAGACCAGGCTTTGGTATTTCAACTGGGCTATCACCGTGCTTAATCTCGAAATACTTTTTGATTTCCTCAAATGCCTCTGATTGATCCTTTGCCTGGAAATATGCTTCTGGCTTATCTTTTGCGAATGCCCCGCCGATTAGTCCTACACCTGTAGCAGGGTTGTAAACAGCTTCTTTGCTACTTATGAATTCACCATTTTCATCTGTAATACGAATGGATGTTTCCTCCATCCCACAGTCCCAAAAATGAGTGTTAGTGAGCTTACGCCAGATTATGCCCTTGTCGTGAAGATCGAGTAATTCAACATTAATCATTTTGTAACTCCTTTGTTAATCTTTCAATATCATCACTATACAAGATTAAGGGTGGTTTGTCAAGGGATTAATCAAGTATTGTAAATGTATTTATCCTATTTATTTTAGGACAAAATCTCTCATATACTCTTTAACGTCTTTAACCATTGCCATAACCCACATTTTCTTTATTTCTACTATCTCTCTATTCAATAAACCTTTTGTATCAAGGACAAGTATACACATACTATGAAAAGTAGTGAAATGTCCTCCCCCTTTAGGAATATATTCGCTACAGGGTTGATCCCCATGAAAACCAAAGAAATCTTTTAATGGACATAAATGACATCTAATACAAGTGTTATCAAAATCATTTTTTTTATGTTCTTTTAAAGTAACTTGGCATAAAGGACAAGTTATATATGAGTCAAATGTCCATACGCCATCTATAAGCATTTGCTCCGCTTTAGTAATAGTATCTTTAATTGCTTGGATATCTGCTTGCTCCATTGATAACTCCTATTGTAAATCAAGTAGTACGGCCATGCTATGCTAATTTACGTCAAACATACCATTGCGATGGAACACAATGGTCATACCTGGTTTCAATTCATGAGGAATACAGTTTATAAGGTCCCTTGAGACAACAGTATAAATATTGTCACCATCTTTATCATTTGATTACATCCTTTTAATGTTAATAGTGGAACCTTCGAACCCGTCAGCAATAACCTTGATCATCCTCTTAATAAATGTTTTACTCCTCATTAAGATAGACTTCAGATTTATCTTGAATCATTCCGGTAGTTGAGTCACTTAAAGTTTTGATTATACCACGCAAACTATTGATATGCTCAATTGTCTCACTACTCACTAGGATTACCACTCGTTTTTTAATCTTTTCCCCACATGTAGGTACGATGAACTCATTAGTCCCTCCCTCCCATACAGGTGAAGTAAGCCTATTATTCTTTTTTGCAGACATTATGCACTCCTTTATATTCCAGTATCATCACTATACCATACCAAAGGGTGTTTGTCAAGGTTTTATTACATTACCCTCTTTACAACCAATAAGCCAAGTAATATTACCTGTATTCTTATTAAGCGTCTTCAATCTCCACATTACAATATAGATAGGGTAATCCCCAAGTTGCTGTTGTACCATATCTCCTATAAGCGGGACTTGGCTCATGATTGCTGATAAAGCTGCATCTGTTGCGATAATACTGCTTTCTCGCCCAAGATCCCCTGGTGGTAATTCTTTAGAATACTCATCTACATAAATAATTTCAAGAATCATTAATCAACTCCTTCATCACTATTCAATTATTTCTCTTTTGAATTCAGAGCAGCCTTTTTCTTTAAAGGTTCCCAATAGTTTCCGAAATTCAGTTTGGCCAAAAGCTGTAAAATTGGATAATAATGCAGTTATAGTAAAAACATTTAAGCAATCATACATACTAATATCTTTCCATATACAACTTGAACAATTATCTTTTTCGATTTCTAAACATTCAGATAAATATGTTCTAGAATGTCCTTTTTTATCTTTAATTGTTATTTCATATTCTTTTGCTAAATATTCACTAGCAACCTTAATTACTTTTCCTGAATCTTTAACAAATTTGTCATCTTTGTTTTTCAAGTAATTATCTTTAACTTTTACATAATCGCCTTCTTTAAACATCCCATTACTCCTGTAGTCTTTCAGTATCATCACTATACCAAACCATCATTACTTTGTTAAGGAATTAATCAAGTATTTATTATAAATGTGATACAGTACCTTTATATTTGTTTGTCATAACATTCGGCACATTCCCAATGCTCATCACTATCATTCCAATTTACCCAAGCAAGTTTATACTCTGGGTCTTTACCTGATGTTGTATCTCTATACCCTGGGGCAGTACACGAAGGACAGTAACAAGGCGTGCCATGTTCCATATATTTGTTAGCTTTGCCTACAGACTGTGTAGTCTCTGCCCTATTAAGAGATTTACGTGCGTCTTTTGTGGTTGCAAGTGCTGGGTCAATAGATTTTTCTTCTAAATAAGTATTGACCTCTTTAATATATGTTAACAAACCTTTAACTGATGATTTTAAAGCACTTTCTTTTGTGACACTGCTCATCATTGACCCAGATTCCACATGTACCCATGTGAGATCAGATGGTCCTCTTTTCATAATGAATTGTACACCTGTCCCAGTATTACCTATCCAATATTCACGTTGATTATTATTATCTATACGGTGTGCTTTGGCCACCCCTTTGCTATTCCAATATTCTATACTTCCTTTTACACAATAAGATTCTTCAATAGTAAATTTACTCATTGTTTAATCCTTATGATAACTATTCGTTCATATATCGAAGAACGATGTCAAAGTTATACCAATTGAATATATACTTTTTGTCCTCCATGTAATCAAGAGCTTGCTTGAGACATTTAAGGCAGATGGGGTTAGTATCCCCTGTAAAAACTATTACCTTTTCTGTTCCCCCACATGTTTTACATTCACTCATAGTATCCCCTTTATGCATTCTTAATAAGTTCATTACAGTATTTATAAACGCCATGATGGTGAGAACATACATCCCCGAACAAGTGATGATATAATGCCTTACCACTTTTAAGATCATCTTTTGTGATTTCTTTTTGGCAAAAGAGACATTTTCTTACATCATTGCTGTAGTAACATGCGTGATCTCCATTACATACCGGGCAGAAATCAATAGCTGATACAACGACTCCATCTTCCATCAACTCCTCGCGGTGATAGTCCGATGGGTCTCCGATGAACCCACACCCACCAACTTTAGGGTCACATATCCATTTCATAATAATCTCTTTATATTTGTTATGATTTTAATAATTTTGGACTTCATAGGAAGGCCCGCCGCGAGCACATTTTTCTTTTGATTCTGCTGCCTCCTTTTATTTATCACAAATAACATAATCCCAATTAAGAACAAATGCATATTTATCGCCATGTATATCATTTCTCTCAAATTCACTGCCAAGGTCTTCAACCTCAATACACTGCATTGTTTTAGTCTTGTATACTGGTCTAAGATGATCATACTTTACTTTAATAGTAGTACTACCCAGCTCGGTCTTAGTACCATTTAAGTGTGAGACAACGAGAGTACACATGCCGTCTTTTACTGTGCTATGAGTAATAGAGAATACAGGAATAGTAACTCCAAAATGAGGTAATACTACGATTCCTATTTGTTTTGGCCATTGTTTTGAGTATGGCTTGTCTCTTCGCTCCTCAGTCATTTTTGTAACCACCTTTTGGTTCTACCTGTTCACCAGTAGCGTTATAGTGCTTAATCTGACGAAGATATAGTTCCGTTATCCCATGATGCTTCGCACAACATGGAGCGCCGTCAAAATTAAATATAGATACGGCTTTGTCCGGCTCACCAACAGGGTCGTGAGTCATATCGTGTAAATATCTATCAAACTTTTTGCCACATATGAAACATTTCTTATCGAGCAAACTATATAGTATTCGATCTTTAGTTGTCATGATAGTTGGTCCTCCAAATTTTCTTTGCCTATCCAGGTTGCAATAATATTCCTAACCTCGTCCCAACCAACAGATGTTATGTCAGGCTTATAACTTTGTATTATCTGAGCTAAGTCCATTGCATTAAAGGCTGAAGCAATGTCCATGATATTGTCATCATTCCCCATCCTTAAATTACTAATTATTTTATCAGCTATTTCTTGATTTGTCATGTTAGCTCCTATACAGCTTCATCAATTTGAGGACTAAGGTCTCTACCTATTGTAATGGCCAGGTCAACAACTTCCATAATCTCTTTTGTTAAAGAAATAATATTGTTCTTTGTTGCTTTGTATGACTTTACATACTCAAGTGCCTGACGGGATGCTGTCTCACCTTCAAAGATGTTAACTAAAACTGCTGCTGAAAGTTCAGCAACTATTTCGTTCTCCTTGGATTGTCCCTGGGTTTTTCTTAATTTGCCTAGTCTGTCATGTAGTGCATGAGCCAACTCATGGTAAAATGTGGCCATGTCTTGTGAGTATAGGGTTATCCCCTTGCTTGCGCCGCTATAAACACCGTAAACTCTATCGCTAGTTGCTCCAGCGTACTTACATGTAACTCCAATTTGCTTTGCTATGTCAAAGGCTTTTGGTAGTGTTTCTGGTTCTATATTGGGTAAGGGCTTACCGTCAGTATCCTCTACCCTGAAAACTGGGACTCCCCGGAAACCAACCGTAAATGTTTTAACTTCGCCAGTATCCTCATCATCCCTTTTAATTATCATAGGGACGAGAATGTAAGAAGCCTTACTTCCCTTTATTACTGTTCTGCCTTCTTTCATCCACTGTTTATACCCTCTGGCGTCCCCGGTTCCAGACATCGCAACAACAAACCTGTTGCTGGGTGACCAGTTTCTACATGGGGAATTGTTCGGGATTAGAGCACCCCTTGTTACTGTGTCAATAAATTTTTCAGGGGTGTCAAACAGGGTTAGAACGTTCTCTATTACTTCGGTAGCGGTTTTTGTGATTTTCATCTCGTACTCCTTTAGTCTTTCAATGTCTCTACTATACTAGATTAAGGGTACTTTGTCAAGGAATTAGTTTAGATTATACTTTGGAGGTTTCAGCGGCCAGTATATTTCTCGCCTCTCTCCTTTCCCATTCTAGAAGCCATCTTTGTAACGTTGCTAATTTTACCAATGACCTCTCTTTCCCTCTTTCTATTTCGGGGATAGACAATACCGTGAAACGTGTGCGTGAAATCTCTAATTCGTACTTAGGTTGAGATGGGGCGTGAATATCAAGTCCAATTATAACTGGGACGCCGCCCTTGGTTCGATCATCTGTAACAGGGACACATAAAAGAATAACCCGGTAACTAAACGGGTACGTCGTTTCTAAACACTGTTCTAATAGAAACGGCGTACCCACGCATTCGTCAAGCACCTCAAAAAATAATCGTTTTGTAAACATCCTTCGTGTACCTTTCTACGAAAGTTCTTGCCTTCTCAGAACAAAAATCCGCCCTGTTTTGTATTTTGCCGGTTAAGTTACGGTTATATCATGAGCGTTTGGTAATACGCCTAGGGTGATTCCAGATGATAAATCCATCCCGTCAACACGATGGCTTCTTATTTTCCAGTTGTCGCAAGAAGTTACTTCCAGAGTTACTTCTGCAGGATTAACGTCGGGATAATAAACTTCTATTCCCTCTGATTGTCCGGTATATATCCAGTTTTTAGCCTTTAATATTCCTAACCTTATTTCATTTGTGGTCATCTTATACTCCTTTAGTCTTTCAATGTCTCTACTATACAAGACTAGGGGTACTTTGTCAAGGTTTTATTTGATTATCTCTTCTATATCTGAATAATTCCATGGCTGTAGGTCTATTTGATGTTATTTCAATATCTCCTGATAATTCAACATTATGACTTATTTTAGCATCCTTATATATTTTTGTATCACCAAATATCTTTGCGTTATCATATACTTGTACATCATCATATACTTGTGCATTACCAAATATTCTCGCATCACCGTATATTTTCACATTACCATATATTATTGCATTACCATATACTTTAGCATGATCATATATTCTTGCATAACCAGCTATGATAGCACTGCATCCGACATAAACAGATTCATCTACATGTGCTGTTATAGCTACAACCCCTTTGCCATTAGAGTGAATACGGTAATCTTTTTCTGTACCACCAAATAATTTTATTGATCTTTCAAACATACCATCACTATACTAGGTTAAGGTTATATTACTAATCCAAACCAAAATACCAAATGTCAAAACTCGTTGTTAGAATTGCTATAACAGCTTTGAATTCCCTGTCTAGGTGCTTCCGGATGTCCTCTACATAAAATGGTGTTTCATCAACACCTAGTACATAGACGTCATCACCACGCCAATCACCTTTCTTTGCATCTTCAACCCACCCATCAATACTAGTAGAAGGTACGCTAGTTCCGTCCCCGTCTTCTGCCGTTACCCAATTGCCTTCTTCTTCAGAAATATAGTATTCTTTCATGGGGCGCTCCTTTTTATTAATCCGTTTTCCATGGTTTAATTATAGCAAACTTACCCCAGTTTGCCAAGGAAATAATTAAGTATTTAGACCCCATATAAGTAGTTATACACTACCCTTCACTCCATTTGTTATAGGTCATTCACACCTTTTCATAACACCAAAAAGTAATATTATATTAGAAATAAACAGGAAAATAAACCCGATTTCAATCATTGGGTTTTTAGATTCAAAAAAGATATCTGCCCACCCAACAGCCGACCCGAAAGCAAAAGCAAATATAAAAAGCATAATGGTCTCAGTTTTTGCAGGTATCGTCCTCATCCTTTTATATCCTCCGTCTGGGCATTTAGGTCAAGATCATGCTGGTAAGGCTTCACTCTCCCCAAAGACTTATTTTATATTATTCCTCTGTATAATTGGTACCCCAAGTCCCAGCTTCAGGACAAGGCTCTGACCCAAGGTCAGCATCACAAAGGGTACAAAAGAACCAGTGAGTAGTTCCATCACAATTATAAGCACGGTTTTCTTCGCAATTATGTGGACTCATTGTGTCCTCCTTTTCAGTATCATCACTATACTATACCAAAGGGAGTTTGTCAAGGAATGATTCCAATATAGCTTGTTCCAGTCTCCTAAACCTAAATACTTCCATAGCGTTTGGTCTATTTGATGATACAACAGCACCACCTGATAATGAGGCACCATGACTTATCTTTGCAGTATCTTTTACTATCACACTGCCAAATACTTGAGCATTATCATATACTTGTGCATTACCAAATACATGTGCATTACCAAATACTTGAGCATTACCAAATATGCAAGCACGTCCCCACACACACGCATAACCATATATTATCGCATTAGAGTAAGCCCATGATTTCCCACTTAGTTGAGCGTTGCCATAGACCTTTGCATTGCCTGACACACGTGCGCTGTCAAATATACTTGTTTGGTCATATACTTTAGCATGTCCAGCAACAATAGCCCCACTACTGACATAAGCTGTCTTATCTACATGCGCTGTTATAGCTACAGCACCTTGACCATTAGGGTGAATACGGT
>Ga0222628_1000410_pt1 | contig 18458 bp, 12 predicted proteins | sample AntAcemetageno95_FD_179860 | JGI IMG/M metagenome (GOLD analysis project Ga0222628, IMG submission 179860) | Saline water microbial communities from Ace Lake, Antarctica - #95 | ecosystem: Environmental > Aquatic > Non-marine Saline and Alkaline > Saline | place: Antarctica: Ace Lake | collected...
GTAATTTGTTTACCAATTTTCATGGTAGGATTTAAACTTGATAATGGATCTTGGAAGATCATACCAATTTTATTACCACGAATCTTGTGAAAGTTTGCTTCTGATAATTTTGTTAAATCTTGATTTTCATAATTAATTTCTCCACCATCAATAATGGCATTACCAGCTAATATTCCCATAATAGCTCTATTTGTTACTGATTTCCCGCTTCCACTTTCACCAACAATTGCTAGAGTCTCACCTTTATATAAATCAAATGATACTTCACGTACTGCTCTAACTAATCCATTAGGTGTTCTAAACGAAACAGATAAATCTTTTACTTCTAATACTATATCTTTTTTCATATTAATTACCTCTTAACTGTGGATTTAATGCATCTCGTAATGCATTACCAAACATATTAAATGTAATCATCAATACTGAAACAATGATAGTAGGATATATAATTAGCCATAAATTTCCTGCCAATATTTGTGTTTGCCCATCGTTTAAGATAACTCCAATTGATGTACCCGTTAATTCAAACGGTCCAATTTTAAATGTTTGTCCATTACCAATACCAAATCCTAAATATGATAGGTTAACTTCTAAGAAAATAACCGCTGGAATACTTAAGATAACTCTTGTAACAATAGTACCTAAAGCATTTGGTAGTATATGTTTAAATATAATTCTTGCATCTGAGGCACCTAGTGTACGGGCAGCTAGAACATATTCTCTACCTTTATATCGGTAGAATTGCATTCTTGTAATACCTGCTGCACCAATCCAACCATCATACACCATGAAGATATACAATGCTAAGAAACCGGGTCCGATTATGATTGTTATGATTGAAATCATTGTAATTTGTGGGAAACTTCCCCAAATATCTTTAAATCTTTCCATTAAGATGTCGACTTGCCCACCATAATATCCAGAAATTGATCCCCATATAACTCCTAAGAAGATGTTAGTTAAAGCAGCTAAGAACCCTAATAATAAAGATGTTCTAAGTCCTAGCCATATTAGACTAAATAAGTCTTTTCCACCAACATCAGTACCAAACAAGAAGTAAGGAATTTCGTCATATCCTAGAGCGTATTTTCCGTCTAACGATACATCGTATGTTCTAAATACTTGTTCAACACCATCAATTGTTTTAATTGATTCAGAATAATTTGTTACTTTTATTATTGGATAACCTTCACCAAATGTCCATGCTTTTGGATTGGTTGTATTTACTTTTATTGATTCAGCCATTCCTTCATTTTCTGAAAGAATTCTTTCGTACTCTACTCCACCAATTCTTCCGTCTTTGTCATCAAATAGAGCTGAATATTTATCATAAACAAAGCTTGCAACTAATCTTTGAGCATTTAATCTTGTATATGTTCCATTTTCAGTAGCGCTGTCTAATGATAATTGTGAGAAAAACGCTAATTTATATCCAGTATATTCTTTAATTTTTACTGCATCAGCATCTCCTGATGTAGTGTAAATTGAATTTAATGATAAAAGATTTGATGACCCTGTAGAAGGTGAGTCTAGCACATATCTAAACGCTAGCACTCCATACCCTGATCTCTCAAGTAAAATCTTATTAATACCATCTTCATCTACTGTACCAAGAAGATCCATAAATCTTGTGTCACCCCAAGTAACTGTTAAGTCACCTACAGTGTGTGCTACAACGATGCGTTCTGATGTTTCTTCAGTCTCAACATCAACCTTTGTTTCTGTAATAGTTGCACTAGATTTTACTAAATAAACTTCTAGTGTTCCTCGAGAAATACTATTCACATCAACATAGATGCTCTGCCCTGCACCAACTGAAACTAATTCTTTTGTAGCAATTGCTGACGATGTTTTTCCCGTAGCAACTTTCATTTCAACAGTTCCCCCAACAAAAGAAGGATCAACGAAAGTACCAACTTGAACTTCATTTTTCAGAGTAGACATATCAATATAGTCTATATTAAATCCTTCAGTAGGATATCCAAGTCCTGTTTGATCAGATATCGTATCCATATCAACTGAAACATTTTTATAAAACTTTGAACCATCCAAAATCCCTAGATTCTCAACAATTGGAATTCTTGGAGGTAATAATCTTAACGAAGCATTTACTTCAGTATATAAAGGTTTCGGCGTTAAGATTGGAACTATAATTGACATGATAATCAAAAATAGCAATGTAAATGATGCAATAACATTATATTTATTTTTACCGAATCTAAGCATTGCATCTTGGAAGTATGTTAACTGTTTCGTTTTTAAATCTTTGTCTCTTAGTACTTCTTCATCAGCGTTAACTAATTTGAAATATTCTTTAGGATAGTTTTTCATCATTTTTTCGACCCCATTCTGATTTGTGGATCAATAAATCCATAAGTCAAATCTACTAATAAGACTGTAACGAGTGAGATACTACTGTAAAAAGCACTTGAACTCATTATTACATTATAATCATAAGCACTTCTAGTTAGTGCTCTAAGTGTTACTAGTCCAACACCTGGTATTGCATATACTCTTTCCATGATAAACGAACCACCCATAAGTCCTGCAAAAGAACCAATTATTATTGGTATCATTGGAACTAATGAGTTACGAATAGCATGTCTTAATACTGCTTGTTTGTGGCTTAATCCTTTTGTTTTAGCAAGTAATACAAATTCACTTGTTAATACTTCAGATAGTTCAGCTCTTAGCATTCTGGTAAACCCTGCAACTGCAGGTAATCCAGATGCAACAACTGGAATAACAAATCCCTTTGCAATATCCCAATTAGATTCTTTTTCAAGTAATGGGAATAAGGAAGGCAAGAGTCCATCCATCTGATAACTAAATAATATAATTAATAATAAGATAAACACTAATGCCGGTAGTGATAAGAAGAACATAATGAATATCTGCATAAAGTTATCAACAAATGTATCTTTCTTTAATGCCGCCAAAATTCCAAAGAAGAATCCTAGAGGTATATAGAACACTAAAATCAATAAGTTTAATGAAAGCGTCAATGGAATTCTTTCAGCAATGATGCTAAATGCTGGGGTGTTTGCTCTAATTCTAGTTGAAAGTCCCCAATTCCAATCTGTTAACACATTTTTTGCCCAGTGAAAATATTGCTCAATTACTGGAACACGATAAAAAACCTTAATTATTGTAGAATCCTGAATTGGATTTACAAGAAATACGGTCTTGTTAATTTTGTCTGCGTATTCTACTCTGATTCGCGCTATTTCTTCCATATCGTCTGGATTGTTAACTGAGTAGAACTCACTTAAGTAATACCCATCCGATACTTGATGTGATAGCCAAACATCTTTGTCCTCTGTTTTTGCAGGCGGATACTCTGGTGCTAATTTCAACAATGCAAAAGTAATTGTTAGTGTTGAAAAAAGAATTACGAATATCCATATAACCCTTTGAATAATATAATTTCTCATGACCTCATCCTCGCTTATTTTTTTCTAATTTCATCTTTTTTAATTATACTACAAATCATATGCATTTTCAATAAAAATGTCATAAAGTTTTGTTATAAAATCATGTATTGTTTTTATATATAATTTATATAAAAAGCATAGCTGTTACATCTATTTTACCATACTTTTGGTCACCAAAAAATGTTATGCGTTTTGATTTGCCATTCTAAGATGTAATAAAAAAAAGGGGGTTATGAAACCCCCTTAAATTTTTAATGAATTTTGTTAATTTTTATAGCCAAGCATAACCAACATAGTAATCACCTATGTGTAATACTACATAAGCATCATTCCAACCGAAGTCTGTTGCCCAAAGTTCAGCGAATTCAACAGGAGCTCCTACATAAGCTGCCCATTCAGCAACTGTTGTATTTGTTGTACCTAATCCAATTAGGTATGCATTTGCTGCAGCTCCAGCATCGTCTAGTATTGTTGTACTTACTAGTTCATAACCAGAATGTGATTCAATAGCAGTTTTAGCGTCAGTTGCTAAAGCAAACTGTTCAACTAATTCAAATCCGCCTTCAATTTCAGAAACAACGAATAATAAATCAGCACCTTCTGCTGGTACAACTATCATAGCATATGCTGCATCGAATCCTTCAGCAGCAACAAGTTCTGCAACAGATTGTCCTGCGATATATCCATATAAGTCAGATCCGTCTGTTGTACTTTCAACAGTTGATCCAGCCATATCTGTATATGCTGCAATAAGTCCGTCTAAGTTATCAAATACTGTTTGTAATTCTCCATTTAATACATATTCTTTACCATTAAGAGCGGCAACTAATGCATTATATGACCAATATTCACTAACTGTGTCACCAGCTAAATTGTTATAAGTTACAGGGATTACAACACTGTGAGTGTCAATTCCCCAACTCATTGTAAATCCTGATAAGTTGTTATCATTGTATACGTCTAAGAATGAAGGCGCATCCATTAATGATCCTGAGATTCCCCCAATACCCATATCGCAGTTCGCGATAATTTGGAAATTGTAATAGTTTGTTGGGAATTCAACATCTGAAACAACGATATCGATGTTTACAAAGTTAACGTCATCTACTAATAATGTTTCATATTGTTGTACAAGTTCAGCTACCATGTTTTGTGCACCAGTGTTTCCACTTGAAGCATAAATTAAACCTAATTCAATTGTAGTATAATTGTCAACTGTACCAGCTACATAATAACCATCTCTTATACCTTTTTCTACTGCTGATTTGAAATAAGCAACAGCAGCATCAGGAACGAATCCATAAGTTCCAGCACCGAAAGTATCAAGAGTTAAAGCACCATCAACAGTACCACGAACAGACATTCCGCTTTCAGCATCTAAGAAATATGTACTAGCGAAATATGTAAATGCTGGTAAATATGTTTTAACTACGTTTATAGCAGCTTCATATCTATCAAATCCAAAGTATAACGCTTGTCTCATTTCTTTATATTGTAATATTGGTTCAGGAACAAAATCGTCTGCTAATCCAAATTCTGGATATTGCGCGATGTAAGCATCTCTATTTGCTTCAGTACCAAATGAGTTAATGTTTAATCTCCATGTAGTTGCAGCAGGAGAAACTTTTACTCTTGGGTCAGAAATGAATTCATCAATTCTTGCAGATGGTATAGTAGATGAATCTAATCTACCAGCTAAGAATTCTTCAAATCTTTGTTCATCAGTTTCGATGTATCTAAATTGTTGACCTGTCCAATTGTGTAATTCTGCGTGTGGGTAATTGTCATTTTTAACGAAGTCTAATAATTGTCCACTTGTCCATGTATCGAACACATAAATACCACTTGAAGCAACTGTTTCAGGAGATAATCCATAACCTTCAACACCTAAATCCATGTATAATTCTTCACAGATTGCAGTCCAAGATCCAGCTAATTGATATTTAATATCGAACATAGTTTTGTCAGTGTTATATGTTAATTGAATTTTACCATCAACATTTTTCATTCCAACTTCTTCCCAAGTTGCAGTTCCGGCAAGATATTCAGCAGCATTTTTGATACCACTAGAGATGAAATCTCCACCACCAGATAACGTTCTAAACCATGCTTGATCCATACCATATTGCCATGTCCATAGGTAATCATCAGCATCGATAACTTCGAATCCAGCAGCAAATCCTGAAGTGTCAGTATCTGGATGGAATGTCCATTCAAGACCAGTTTCTAATTCAATTTCCCAAACTCTTGAATATACTTTTCCATTTATTGTTTCTGGATCAACAGGAACTGGGTCTCCAGTAGCTTGTTCACCATTAATTTCATAACCTGTTTTTGAAGCGTCAAAATAGAATTTGTAAAGACTTCCTGTGAATAAATCGATGAAATCTGAAGAATTTGAATCATCAGCAGTCCAAGGATTTAAAGAAGTAGGGTCTGTAGTAAATGATGCACGCCAAGTTTTTTCTCCAACTTCACCATATGTATCTCCATACATTAATATAGTTGAGTCATCAGCAGTGAAATCTGAGAATTCAACACCGAATCCCATAACACCATTAAAATCTTCACTAAATAGAGAAACTCTATCAGCATACATAACGCGTGATGCACCAGTATAAAGTGGAACACCTGCATATACGTTTTCTAATAAATAGTTTTCAAGAGCAGAAAAGATTCTACCTTTATTTTCTATTGTTAATTTTGATAAGTCAACACCACTTGGGTAGTTAGCCATATCATCTTCAGAAAGTTCAGGAGCTACAACGTTTACAGTAACAGTTAAATAACCAACATGTCCTTCGTTGTCTTCAACTTCGAAATCTACTCCATAAACACCAGTTTGGTCAAATGTACCAACAGAAGTTTGAACAACTCTACTTGTTAAATCTCCATCTTGGATATCAAATGATTTGATAACTGGAACTAAAGTTTCATAAATACTTATAGTATATTCTTTTATACCATAAAGTATAGGTAACTCAAATACAGCTAATTCATCTAATAAATCTTGAATTTGTTGATTAGATTCATCTAATGAAGCTTGTAAGTCAGCTAAATTTTGATTTGATTCATCAAGTGCAAGCTGAAATTGATCAGCAACTGCAGTTAATTGTGCACCAAATGCAACAGTAACCTCAGATAATTGCCCAGATAATGCATCAATTGAAGTAGATAGTAGCAATTGAGCTGCATCTAAATCTTCTTGTAATGCTGTAATATCTGCATCTAATTCTGTGTTACCTGTTTTAGCAGCTTCTAATTCAGCTGTTAAAGCGTTAACTTCTAATTGCAACGCATTTTTAGCATCTTGTAAATCTTCAATACTAACGTCACTTGCATTTAACTGAGTTTGTAAAGCATCTACAGTATCAGTTAAGTCTAACAATGCAGTATCATCTGTACATGCACTTAGTGCAAATACTAATAATAAGGCAGCGAATAATGATAATACTTTTTTCATAAATTTTTCTCTCCTTTTTTTAGTTTTTTGATTATATATATTATAACAGCATAATTATTAAAAATCAATCATTGATTAACAATTATCCTTGTAAACATTTTCACAACTTGAAATTGTATCTTTTCTCTTAACCACCCAAGCATCAAGCTTTTAGTCGTTTTCGTGAATGATATCTAGTAACACTGAACTAATAAATATGTCATTCATATCAATTTCGTAGTCAGGTTCAATTCCAAATTCAACATCATGATACACATATGGGTCTTCAACTGTACCTGTTCCAGTTCTGTAGGCACTTACGTTGTTGCTACTTGTAGTAAAAGCAGTACCATTAGGTAGTAATATAGGTGTAATTGAACATGCACCACCACCAGTTTTCACTCCAACAACAACTCCCAAATCGTTCGCTTTAAAGATGTTTGCTAAAGAGTTTGCAGCACTAAATGAAGTTGGTGTAGTAAGTAAAGTCCAATTCAAATGTGAATAATCAGGTATTCCTACTATATCTACATAACTAGTTGATGCACTACCAGTTTCACGGTCCATTGAAGTCACTTGGAATGGGTCACTTGTAATAAATCCTATCACACGGTATAACGCTCCAACATTTCCTCCTGTATTCCAAGAAATGTCTAAAACGATATCTGTAATGCCTGGATTTGTTTCTTCTATTTCTTGAAGCATGAATTCTAAATAAACAGCGCTATCAGCATCAATTAATGGTCTTACTTCAGATGCAACTACCCAAACACTTGAATATTCAGTCGGTAATACATTTGCAATTCCAACATGGAATAATGAGAATTCGGCATCATAATGAACAATTACCATATAGTCGCCATCATCAATTCCATCGCTAATATTTTTTGTATAATACCCATCTGTTTTTAAAACATCAGATGTTGTTTCTTGTACTAACACATATCCTGCAGCGATTAATGAAGCAGTATAAGTATCTACATATGATACATCAACACCTTTAACCAATATATCAAGTATTTGGTCAGATTCTGATGAGTTATTATAATAGAAGAATTTATTACCTTGCATAATTCCAGGTAATACATTATCTATTGCTGATACTTCTAACATACTTTCAGCTATTAAACTATCATGTACATCACTTTCTTCAATATCTGCAGTTGAAAAACCATTTAATGATAACATAACAGTTTCAGGATCTAAGAACCAATAATCTGGTCTTATTGCTACATTCCATCCACCATCAGGATTAGTTCCCCATCTATCTTCAATTGCATTATCAGTAGCAACTAAACCATCATAGTACCATTTCGTAAATCGATCTCCATAATTACTTAAACTGTTTGTAGGTGGTCCTGCGAAAATAAAACTATTATAGTAAGAATGATACCCATAAGAAGTATGTGGTTCATCTAATTCTAGTAATAACAAATCTCTAATAGCAAAATCAAATTCTTCAGGATCTGTCACTAGTAATTCGTCTTTTAGCGAATATAATAAATCATAATATGAAGTAACACCCATGATATCTTTTAACCCATATAGATTATCTAAATCAAATGCTAACATATCAAATGTATGAAGCATTAAATCTGCTGGGATGTCCTCATTATTCATTGAACTTCGATGTATCGAACTAAACTCCTTCGATCCTGCACTTGGTAATGAATAAATACCAAATAAACCATCATAGTTGTAGTATACGTTATAATATGCACTTCCAGCAAATAATTGATTTGTCATATAGTATGGAAGTAAAATCTCTCCTTCATATACAACAATATCCATATTGAAGTCATCTAAATCATATACAACATCACTACCAGGTCTGTTAGATTCATCTGGATGATCTTGAACATATTCAATATGACGGCCATAATTAGTCTCTGTTGAGTAAATATATGCCCAATAGAATCCTGGATCATTTGTAGAAATCGTATTTTCAGTTGCGTCTATATCCAATATTAAATCATATGTAATGTCTTCGTCTTCATCATAATATTGATAGAACACTTCTAGTGAATCACTTGTCTTTGTGTATGCCATTGGTAAAGACGGATCAATGAATCCTTCTAATAATGTAAAGAAATCTTCTAAATTAACATAAGGAACATTTCCATCTTGTTCAAAATATAATGTAATTTCTGAATCTTCAACATCATATTCAGTTGTCAAGTTTTCGAAAGGTAATACTCTACTTTCGGCAATCACAACACTTTCAACATGAGATAAAGGAACATTAAATGTTTTTGAGAACGTTACACCATCTTTCGTAAAGTCTACTTTCCAAGAAGCTGTTTTCTCATTTGAATTTGATAGTAATGGTAAAACAATTCCTCCTAAAGAAATATAAAAACTATCAGAAGAGTAACTTATTGTAGAATTGTTTACAGTTCCTCTAATTGGAGTAGGTAATAAATTAGGTACATTGTATAAAGAGTCTGTATATGCATTTATATCATCAATAACTGCTCTTTGATCTGCATTACCCCATCTAGCAGTAAACGTTATGTCTTTTGTGATACCCGTGTACATATCATATAAAGCCGCAGAATCTCTTTCATACCAGAATAAGAAACTGTATCCAGTTTTTGTAGGTTCTTCTGGAAGAACAACTCTATCGTTTTTGAAAACAGGTTGACTAACAACTGAAGATCCTCCATTACTGTTAAAGCTTACATTATAGACAGGTAATTGTTCCCATAAAGCTGTCAATGTAACGTCACTAGTAATTGGTGTTGTTACATTATAGGCAACATTCTCATCTGTTACATACCAATAAGAAAAACTAAATCCAACTCTAGTTGGCTCATTAGGTTCAATTATTGATTCGTTTTCGATGATATTTTGAGAATCTACAGCTGAACCTTCAACACTATCAAAGGTAACTGTATATATAGGTGATAAGCTCCATAGAGCAGTAAGCATAATGTTTCCTGTGATAGGCGTTGTAAAATCAAATGGAATTGACTCATCAGTTTCATACCATCTTACAAATGAATATCCTAAATAATATGGATTTTCAATTTCAGTTGCTAGATTGCCTTCCATAATCACTTGTGAAAGAACGTTATTTCCTTCACCAGTTTCAAATGACACTTCGTAATCTATTTTGTCTTCCCATAACGCAGTAAGTGTTATATCTCCTACGATTGGAGTACTAAGATCAAACTCTACAGTTTCATCATCTAAGTACCAAAAAACAAATTTATGAGTAGTTTCAGTTGGTGGTGCAGGTAACATAAGTGTTTCACCAACATATACATCAACATCATTTACTCGACTTCCAATATTCGAATCAAAAGATACTTCATAAATATCTTTTTCTTTCCATAAGGCAGTAAGTGTCATGCCCTCAGTTACTGGTTCATCAAAGTCGTACTCAACAAATTTATAAGCTCCATACCAATGAACGAAATCATATCCTGCTTTTTCAATTGCAGCTGGAGATGTAACTAAACCATCTTCAAATACATTTTGAGAAGCTATATCAGGTCCTCCATCAGAATTAAATACAACAACATAAACTTCAGCTTCAGTCCATAAGGCTGTTAATTCAGTGTCACTTTTAAGTGTTGTATTAAAACTAAAAGCTTTAGAGCTATCAGCTGAATACCAGTATACAAAACTAAACCCATCTTTTGAAGGGATTGCAGGTTCTTCTGCTTTAGTTCCTCCTAAGATATCTTGGCTAACTACACTTGTTCCTCCATCGCTGTTAAAAGTAACCGTTACATTCCCCGGTGTACATGCTGCAAGAACAAAACTAATACTAACTAATAATAAAACAATATACTTCTTCATAATACTTCATCCTCCCGTTTGTATATATTATTTAAAATAAAACATATCTAATAAAAAATACTTCTTATACATTGATATCAAAATGTTTATATATCTCTATATATAATAACTCTTTTCAGCAAATGATGCAATTTTTATATTTAAGAGATTGCCTTTTTTGGTGTTCTATCTATTTTGAATAATCCCCAGTTCTTTTCAGGCTCATTTAGATTTTCTCCACCTTTCCAAGGTTCATCAAAAGCTTCAAAAAAGAAAACCAAAGAGTCACTTCCTTCACTCCATTTAGTAATTTCTGAATAATATCTAAATTGTTTTTCCTCACTTACATTAATACTCTTTATTCCCTTGCCACCACTCTTTGTTGGCCAGCCTGCTTCTGTTATAACACAATATTTATCTGGATATTTATGTTGGACAACATTAAAATCAGCAATTGAGACTTTCAAAGCATCTTCTATTGGATATCCTTGCCATGCTGGATATGTATGAAGACTAATGAAATCTACTTCTTTTGCGACATCTTCTAATATTGATATCCAATAATGAACATTTTCGCAATACGTTACTGGTTGAACGACATTCTTTTTAAGAAGTTTAACAATTTCCAATATTCTAGCAGGTGATACAAGATTTTCATTCCACTCAGGAACTGCTTCATTCCCAGCTGACACTGAGAACACAATATCTTTATATTCATTTGCTAGAAAGATCAATTGTTCTATGTTTTCATAATTACTCTTGATGTTATTTTTGATTTCCTGATCCGTATATTCTCCACCCCATGAACAATCAGGATTACTGATTTCTCCACGTAAATCAACACCAATCATCACCTTTAGATTAATCTTATTTTCTCTAATAACTCTTAAAGTAGTAACTGCATGTTGTGATGGATCGTACAGTCTTATATACTTAAATTCTTTTTCAAGAAGTAATAAGTCTTCTAACACTTCTTCATAACTAGGATATTTTTTTAGATGTGGACTTTGTCCTTCTCGATATCCAGAATAACAAGTTGCTTTACCATATTTAAACTTATTCATCATTTCACATCCTTTGTGTATTTATACTCTTTCTTTCCCTGTGATGTGCAATATTTCAATTTCAACTAATACAGGAATATCAGAAGATTCCTCAATATATTTTTTGCCTTCTGGTAAAAAACCATTTGAATATTTTTTTATAAATTCGAATAATATGATTTTGTCATTTGGTATTACTTTTGCAGTTCCAAATAGCGTAACACTTTTATAATTTGTTGTGAATGTACTTTTGATTACCTCAGATTCACCTACAACTGAAAATGAGACTTTATTATTAGATTTAATATCATCTATTTTATGCCCATCTTTTGCACTATGAAAATAAATGTTACCATTAACTACTACATAATTAACAATTACAGTGTATGGAAATCCATTTGCTGATATTGTACCTAACGTACCATGCTCTCCCTCAACTAATAATTGCAATGCATCAGCGTCACTCATTTTATTTTTAATTCTTCTCATTTCTTTAAACATATTTTCACTCCATACTTCAATTTTACTTAAAAGAAATTGTACTATTACTTCCTAATTATATCATGTTCAATAAAGAAATAGATAGACAATTTTTGTCTATCTATTATCATTATTCGTTCAGAGAACTAACTAATTTTTCAGTCAAATAATCTGGTAATTCTTCATAACGTAAGAACTCACGTTGGAAGACACCAGTACCTTGCGTCATTGCCATTAGGTCTATTGTGTAACTAACAACTTCAGCTTCTGGTACTTCTGCGACTATTTTTTGTTTTCCACCATACATTGGATTCATCCCAATAACTTTTCCACGACGTTTGGTAATGTCTCCCATTACATCTCCAACATAACTGTCTTTGATGATGATTTCAAGTCTTAGGATTGGTTCAAGCATAATAGGTTTACATGTTTTACAAGCGTCCTTAAATGCAAGTGCTGCTGCTAGTTTAAATGATAGTTCGTTTGAATCTACTGCATGATAAGAACCATCAAATAACGTTGCTTTAACACCTATTACAGGGAACCCTGCTAGTGGTCCACTTACGAAATGTTCGATTAATCCTTTTTCTACTGCAGGGAAATAAGCTCTTGGTACACTTCCACCATGAACTTCCTCACTAAATTCAAATTCACTTACATTAGGGTCGATTGGTTCAAAGCGCATTTTAACTACCCCAAACTGTCCAGAACCACCAGATTGTTTCTTGTGGCGACCTTCTGCTTCTACTGATAATTTTATACTTTCACGATAAACAATTTTTTGATCCATGATTTCAACTTCTACACTAAACATGTTTTTAAGTTTCTCTAACATATACTTAATGTGATTCATACCTTGTCCACCAATTAATAGCTGCGCAGTTTCACGGTTTCTTTTATATTCAAAAGAAGGGTCTTCTACAGTTAAACGGTGAAGGGCACTTGAAATCTTGTCTTCATCTTTTTTGTTTTTTGGATGTATTGCAACATAAATTGTAGCCTTTGGAATTGCAGGTCCTTCAATAACGATTGGGTGTTTTGGATCAGCAATAGTACAACCTGTGTACATTTCTTCTATTTTAATGACAACACCAACGTCTCCAGCACGAAGAACATCAACATCTAGTTGTTCTTTCCCTCTTAAAATTGAAATTGATCCAATTTTTACTGCAGTATCGTTATTAGCTACTACAACTTTTTGTCCACTTACAAGTTCTCCAGAAAATACTTTTATAAAGTTTATTGTTCCAATGAATGGATCAATATTAGTTTTAAATACATACGCAGAGAATGGTTCTTCCTTTGTTGTTTTACGCTCAATAACCTCACCAGTTTTTGGATCTTTTCCTTGTTTAGGTTTAAGATCATTTGGAGCTGGCATGAATTTATCAATCATGACAAGTAAATCTCTGACTCCAATATTTTTCAATACAGAACCAATAACAACAGGTTTTAATTCTCCTGATAATACACCTTTACGAAGTCCTAAACAAATTTCTTCATATGATAATTCTTCTCCACCAAAATGTTTTTCAAGTAATTCTTCACTAGACATAGCTACTGCTTCTACTATGCTTTCTCTTAACTCTGTAACTCGTTCCATAAGATTCTCAGGGATATCTTTTTCTACAAGCTTAGTACCTTCTAGTACAATCGCTTTCATATCAATCAAATTAATATATCCTTTAAAATCATTTGCTTCAACAACCGGCCATAAAAATGGAACTGCTTTGTTTTCAAGAGATACTTGAAGATCAGCGATAAGTTCGTCGAATTTTATATTTTCTTTGTCCATTTTATTCACAAAAATAATTGTTGGAATATTTCTTTCAGAAACATCATCTAATACAAGTTCAGTTCCTATATCAATACCTTTACTTCCATCAATTAAAACTATTGCACCTTTTACTACTGATAGTGCTTGATGAACTTCATTAACTAGTTCTCTACTTCCTGGAGTATCTAAGAAATTTAGTTTGTATCCTTGATGTTCAACAGGTATTAAACTAGTAGATATCGAAGACTCATGTTCTTTCTCTTCTGTCAGATAATCAGAAGTTGTGTCTTTCCCTTCGACAGTTCCTTTTTTGCTTTTTGTACCAGTAACATATAATACAGATTCCATAAAAGAGGTTTTCCCAGAACCTGGATTTCCTACAACTGCAATGGTGCGTAAATGCTCAATGTCGTATTGCTTCATTGTATCAATCTCCTTCTAAAAAATAGATAATTTTGTATTTGCTTTAACTACATTATAACAGTTGCAAAAGTTATGGCCAATGTTTTTCTTTAAAAAAATTTATTTTAATATATATATAGATATTATATATAATATAAAACAGAACTTCTGTAAAAATAAATCTAATCAAAAAGAAGGACAATTGTCCTTCTAACGATATCGTTTTTTATAATTTCGATGTGATATTAATTTCTTGTTAGCCTTGTCATACAAAAACAATTTAGCAAGCTGAAAACTTTGAAAAATCTTAAATTGTTTAGACTCTTGAAATACTTTGTTTCTCTTAAATAGTTTTCTTAGATTGTAATTTGGAACTCGAGGATTCAAATGATGAATATTATGATATCCAATACTACCTGTGAACCAATTTAAAACAGCAGGTAATTTATAAACACTACTCCCTTTTAAGGCAGCTTCGGTAATATTCCAATTATTACTTTCTTCCCAATACACATCCTCATATTGATGTTGTACAAAGAACAACCATACTCCTAGACTTGCAGCGATTACTATTATCGGCAATTGAATTAACAAGTAATACCTGAATCCAATTGTAAAAGTAACTGTGAGAATGATAGCAAGGATTGATACATTAGTAACTATAAAACTAAACCACTCTTTTTTAGTCTTAATATTAATTGGTAGTCTTTCTTTAATTAAAAAGATATAAGTAGGCCCAATAATAAACAACGTAATAGGATTACGAAAAAGTCTGTATCCTAGTTTCTTTATAAATGAAGAACCTTGATATTCATCTACAGTCATCGTCCAAACATCACCTGTTCCTCTTTTGTCAATATTTCCAACTGACTGATGATGTGATATATGATCATTCTTCCATTTATTAAAGGAAGTAAACACCAGCACTCCAAATATATGTCCAAATATATTCATAGCCAATTTTGATTTCACAAATGAACTATGTGTACAGTCATGAAACAATATAAATATCCTAACTAAAAATAATGCTCCAACTACTGAAACCGGTAAAACAAATAGGTAATTCACGCTATTAATAAGCATATAATACATTATTACCAATATCGCTAAATATGGGATTACTGTATTTGTAATTTGAAATATCGCTCTTGAAGTAGAAGGTTTCGCACTTGGTCTTACTATTTCGTTTATTCTCTTTCTTTCCAAAATAATCACTCCTTAAAAAGTATTATGCCTGGCATAGTACTTTTATTATAATTACTATGTCAGGCAAAGTAAAGTGATATGGAAAAGAGAATTAAAAAAACCTTTAAAATCAAAGGCTTTTTTTACATCTCAATCTTTCTATTTCGTCAAAGGCTTTTTGATAGACTGACTTTATTCTTTCTTCCTTAATATAACTCATCACTTCAGAGATCAGAAACCACCTAACACCGCTATTTTCGTCTTCTTTTATAATGAGATTATCATCTTCATTTCCAACCAGTAAAAATGTTGCATTTAGATGTAAATGATCTGGCACATATATCCCATTTTTTATGTGATTTTCGACATAAATTACATCGATACAAAGGATATCACTCTCATAAGGTTCTATGTTTCTAATTCCTGTCTCTTCTTTCGCTTCCTTCAAAGCAACGTGTAATAAATCAGGATCAGAATCATTATGCCCGCCAACCCATGCCCATGAGTTGTAAATATTATGGTGTGCAAATAATACTTTGTTCATTTCTTTATTCGTAATAATAGCAGATGAAGTTATATGAGCAACTAAATTTGATCTTTCTAAAGAGTCCTCGTTTCGTTCAATAAAGGCAAGGATAGCTTTCTTATCTAGTACTTCTTGTTCACATTTTGGTATATAGTTTTCGAAACTTTGTAAATAACCCATTTAAAACACTCCTTCAACTGTATATTGTATTCATGTAAAAAATACCTTTTCAATTGCAAAAAGGTATTTTTTTTATTTTTTCAAGTCGTTATATAACGTTTCAATTATATTGCAAATTCTCTTGAATTCTTCTTCTACGAACATATCTCCTATTTCTAAATAGAGAATTTTTTCTTTTGGAACTTGGTAGTTTTTGAAGATTCTATCAAGTACATCATAATAATTCTTATAATGGAATTTTAAATAGTCGTATTGGTCCTTTTCCATGTCTCTACCACGTTTTTTAACATTAGCAAATAGTTGTTCTTCACTTCGCACTAAAACAAGGTGTATATCAACGTCGGGTAATCGTTTTAAATGTTCATCAGCGATAGCATAAGTTAATGCTACTTCATATGCAGACATGATTCCTTCTAATCGTAATAATTCTGTAAATACTAAGTTTGAAAATAATGTTGAATCAAAGATACAAGATTCAAGATCTTTTGAATTCCACATTAATAGAAATAACGAAGAATAAAAAGCATTTTGGCTTAGCAATGCAAATGTTTTTTTGTCTTCATAAAACAACGGTAAAAATTCATTGTTTTCGACTGGCTCATTCACCATTGGCACTTTGTAATGATCTGATAATTTCTTTGATAATGTTGATTTTCCAGAACCAATTGGTCCAATTATTCCTACTCTCATATTTGTCTCCTTTTTTAGTATATCTATACAATAATTATATATAAATTATCGTATTAAGTCAAAGGTATCCTTTGGATTTATTGTTTGTTAAATTATAGGACAACAACTTATAGTCTACCTCAAAATAACAACTGAAATATTCAGTTTATTCTTCAACAAAATCTTCAATACTACATCCATTTAATCCATACTCATCAGCCAAGTAATTTTCAACGCTTTCCCCATGCAAATAAGCTTGTTCTTGAATTCGATCAATTTCAGCATCACCTTGTTCTACTTCATCAATGAAATACTGATAGATTCCATCCCCTTGGTATATATGTTTATGCTCTACTCCATCAACCATGCAAATAGCTACTAAAGAGCCATCAGGTATCTTCATTTCATCAGGAGCTTCTAATAGTTTTTCTCTAAAATAGCCACAACTACTTAAACCAAATATCATTGAAAACATAAATATCATTAATAACATTTTTTTCATCATAATACCTCCCATCTATAGTATAAACTTTTGAAGGCGATAATTAAATCTAATTTACAATATACTTGTATTAAACAAATACTAATAAAGTAATGTGGGTTATATAGTCATGTATTTCCATCAACATCATCTAGTTTCATTGCATTTGATAATTTTCATGAAACAATAGACAATTATACAATTATTTGTTAAAATAACTATAGTGAAAAAACATAGAGGTGAAAAACATGACGAAAAAGATTTTAGTAGCAATTGCCGCAATAGTTTTGATTTTAGTTCTTATTGGGGTCTTTTATAGTGTAATCCAAGATAAAGAACCAATTATTACAGGATCTTCTAACACTGCTATCTTGTCTCTAGATACGACAATCTTGAAGATTGATAAAGATACCATAATTGTGTTAGAGGGAACACTACAAGCTGATATTTTGGATAACATCGGATCCGAAGATAATACTCCTCAAATTTATAGAATTACTACTAGTGAGGGTTCTAATAAAACTAAAAGTGAAATTTATGAATATGATCGTTTATATATTATGGCTGAAAACGGTGTTACTGAGTCATATTATATGATATTATTTACTCATTCTCTTGATTAATGTTTATTATAGAATATTTACTCTTATTAATTATTCAACTATAATGAGCAAAAAGTTATAGAATTCTAACAAGACTATTTTTTATGAGCACCATTAATAAAATCCGAGAAATCGGATTTTTTTTATTTATTACCATCAGAATTTTTCAAATGTTTTTATTTATATGCGACTTACTTTTTGTGATTAGTATTAATGTAAGGTGAAAATGTTATATATGCATATATAATTAACCATTAGTGATTATTCCAATTAGAACAAAAGAATCACTCAAAACTATGATTGATTTTATTTACATAAAAAATAGTGAATAGATTCACCTTTCGGGCAAATTAATTTGCCCTTTTTAAGTACTCTATTATATAATTAAATTGGTGATGGTATGAATCCAAGTGTTAGTCTTCCTGTTAACTTAAATAAAGTATACAGAAAT
>Ga0222628_1000412_pt1 | contig 18421 bp, 17 predicted proteins | sample AntAcemetageno95_FD_179860 | JGI IMG/M metagenome (GOLD analysis project Ga0222628, IMG submission 179860) | Saline water microbial communities from Ace Lake, Antarctica - #95 | ecosystem: Environmental > Aquatic > Non-marine Saline and Alkaline > Saline | place: Antarctica: Ace Lake | collected...
AACGTCTTGAACTTCTTTTCATCGTAATAACTAATCCAAATTTTGCTTTATAAAGTTTCCGCAGAAAATTTATCCGCGAAACATTTCTAATGTTACTCTATAACGTTTTAGATAGCCCCACCAGGATTCGAACCTGGGTCACGAGAGTCAGAGTCTCGCATCCTTGACCACTAGACTATGGGACTAATTTAAAACCCCATAGGATGTCGAGCAAGCAAAAGCGCACCCTAGACTATGGGACTGCAAAACTGGACAGAAATAGAAGTTTAAAAAACTTTATAATCTCCTTTCATCTTCTTATTTTATGGCAAAAATCAAAGCAACATTAATATCAGAAAAAATCACATCAAACACAACTGAGGCCCAGAATTTATTCTCGATAAGTAGGTTTGGCGAGAAATTTGGAGAAAAGATTTTATATTCTTTGCCTGAAGCATTCTTCCTATCGCAAGACAAAAAAATGGAAATTCTAAATCATCAAGGGAAAAAACTATCGCAAAAAGAAATTCTAAAAAAGTTTGAACGAATAGACAAAAAATTCAAAACAAAATATATTGTATTTAAAGATTTAAGAAAAAAGGGCTACGTTGTAAAAACTGCCTTAAAATTCGGAGCAGAATTCCGAGTATATGAAAAAAATAAAAAAGTAGGAAGAACTCATTCTAAATGGATTTTATTTCCAGTTTCAGAAAACACACAAATGACATGGCAAGATTTTGCTGCCAAAAATCGAGTAGCTCATTCTACAAAAAAAAATCTTTTAGTTGCGATTGTAGACGAAGAGGGAGATGTTTCTTACTACGAAATCAAATGGATTCTACCATAACATACCCTATCTGATTTGAAATATATGAGCACAATATAAAAATCTTTATAATCCTCCTTTGACTCTAAAAAACATGATAGATATTCAAGAAAAAAAAGAAAAAATAATTTCATTTTTAAAAACGAATGGGCCCTCACTTCCGGTACGAATTGCAAAAGCAATTGAAATGGACCCAGTTTTCGCATCCGCAATTACTTCAGAACTCATTAATTCAAGACAAATTAAAACAAGTCATATAAAAATTGGATCATCCCCTCTTTATTTGCTACAAGGACAAGAGGAAAAGCTTGAAGAATGTACTGACAATTTAAAACCGATAGAGAAAAGCACATTTTTAAAATTAAAAGAAAATAAATTAATAGTCGACGAAAAAGAAGAACCCGCAATTCGAGTCGCTCTACGAAACATTAAAGATTTTGCTATCCCATTTAAATTTCAAGAAAAAATAATGTGGAAATATGCTTTCACTCCCAATAAAGAAATTGAAAAATTATTATACCCTCCCAAAAAAGAGCCCAAACAGGAAATAGAAAAAAACAATCCAATAATTAAAGAATCTGAAATAGAAACAAAAACTCCAATTGCAAAAGATAACCCGAAGGACATCCCAAAGGGATGGGAGATAAAAAAAGATGAGATAAAAAAAATAGAAAACATTTTTACATCGCCAGAAGTAGACGAAAAAAAAGAAGAACCAGAATTCTTAATTGAAACAAAAAAATTTCTGAAACAAAAAAACATCGAATTTCTTGAAGAAGTTAGAACAGAGAAAAAAGAGATTATGGCAATAATAAATATAACATCTCAATTAGGTAATATAAATTTCCTCCTAGTCGCAAAAAATAAAAAAACTATCACAAAAGATGAAATAAAAGCTGCAATTCAAATCGCAACAAAAAATAATATGCCCTGCCTTTTGATAACTCGGAAAGCTCCACTTAAGTCTCTTCAGAAACTTATAGATGGAAATCATTTGATTAAAATAGAAATTATGAAATAATATGCAGGCGAAATACTTATAAATCAATTTTCTCATCCATAAAGATGGGAAGAATCAAATCTACTTTAATCAAAAGAACATCAAGGCAATTAATTGAGAATTCGGATGAATCTTTCGGAAAAACATTTGAAGAAAATAAAAAGGCAATTAAGAATACTCTACCAAGTAAAAAAATGCGAAATAAGATTGCAGGATATATTGCACGAATTAAAACAAACAGAAAAACAATCATTGACGACATAGAACAACAAGATGACAGCAGAAACAAAAAAATCTAAAGAGAATTCCGTTTTTATTGGAGGAAAGCCATTCATAAATTATGTAACTGGGGTGGTTATGCAGTTCAGCAGCGGAGCCAAGGAAGTAATAATCAAAGCTAGAGGAAAATTTATTTCTAAGAGTGTTGATGTGGCCGAAGTAGCAAGAAGAAAATTTTTAGATGATAAGAATGTTTCGACAAAAAATATCTCAATTGGAAGTGAAGAATTTGAAAACAAAGAAGGGAAATTGGTTAATGTTTCCACTATTGAAATAACTTTAGAAAGAGAGTAATTATTTAGACTTCTTTTTTGGCTTAAGTAAAATATTCAATTTTTTATCTATAGAATTGACCTTTTTCTCGATCTCTTTAATCCTTTTCTTATTTCGCAAATTAATAAAACCCATGGTAACGATGTAGGAAACATAAACAATAACTGCGATTCCTACCGCTTTCAAAATAACTACAAGCCCTTCAATTTTCTCCGCAACATCTATCGGCAATATTGAAACAAATTCTGTTAAGTTTAACGCTAGCTCTCCAATAACCATATAGTATAATAGAAGATATACTTTATAAGCCTAATGACAAATATTAATATAAAATGGCTCTGGGGAGTGCTGACCTCCCGGCCTCCGCCTCATGAGAGCGGCGCTCTACCGCTGAGCTACAGAGCCATTAATATAATCATTAATTTTAATTTAAAAGACTTACTATACGCTTTTTTACTATAAAATTCCCTTAACCCAATCCATAAAATTATCCCACCAACTTTTTTCTTCAAAAAAAACTCGCTTGTATTTATCACTACATTCTTCACAGCTCCCTCCACAATCAACCCCTTCCTCATCTCCATTCATTTCTCCATCAAAACAATAATCACAATATTGGTCACTTTCTTCCCTGTCAATATAAATATCTAAATATGGATTTTCATCTGTTCCACTTTTAATTCTCGCGATCAAATCGTTATTTAAACGATTATAAATCCCGACAAAACTTTCTCCACATTTGACAAAACTTCTAGTATAAATATCCATATTAACCGAGCAGCTTCTCGTTTCTTTTTGTAAATCTAAACAATCATTTTTATCCTCACATATTCTAGATTTAGTTCCAATTAAACTGCCAATTGATTCTCCCATTAAATTATCAAAATTGTAATCAATTTCGCAACTAGACCATTCGCCACACTCAACATTTGAAGAACATTTAGTATCACTTTCACACCTTAATTTCTGTGGAACATTATATGAAGTTCCACACTTATTCAAATCTTTACATTTTGGCGTCGTAAAACCCGTGCTACATTTAGACCATTCACATTCCCAATTTTCGTAGCAGCTTTCTCCGCAATATTGCACAGTCATCGGTACACCTGTAGGTATAAAACATTTTTTTGCATCTCTACACTCTCTCCTCTGAACTCCATCAACACAAGGGCCCCATCCTTCACATTCCCAACGCGATTCACATTTTGATTTCCAAATTCTTTCCTTGTCAATCAGACTCAAAGAAAAAGAATCAGAATCTTGTCTCTGAGCCTTGCCTATCTCAATAAAATCCACAGCATTCACATCTTTTAACGGACTTATATTAACGCTAACTCCTTCTTCAGAAATTCCAACAGGGCAATATCTAACAAAAAGCTTACGAGGTTCATCGCAGATTGGCGCCGAAAAATCTTTGAGTATATTTAATCTAACATCAATATTCTGAGGATTCTTTTCTGCCGAAATTTTATATGCCTTAGCTCCTTTTACATCAGGCACATCTGTTAATTCATAAACCTGTTCGGAAAAATCAAAAAATGAAATCTTCAACGCATTAATTTTATAGTTATCTACGCCCCTTCGTGCTTCCAAAAAGATTTTTTTTAAATAAGCATCATAGCAAGCATCGTAAACAAAACTTGAAACCATATTTACATCAATACACTCCTCAGGAAGAGAAGCAGTTTCTTTGAATGAAAAATTCCATATCATCCCAAGCGATATTAAAACCACAAGAACTAGGACAAGCACATCCACAATAATCAACCATTTTTTTTTCATATTATCTTAAAAGAAGAAGGATTTAACTACCTACCGGCGAGCTCTTGTGTCATACTCGACATGATATCTATCTAAAAGTTAATATTCACTCCTTTTCTTTTTAATTTAAGTCTACATGGAAAAAGCGTCTATCTGCTTAAGGCGATTTTTCTCACTTCTAACAATTCTCTCAGCAACACCTTCTTTTTTTATTTTAAGGTTATTTTTAAATTCATCAGAACCACTCCTTTCCGAAACAATATTTCTATAAAAATTCTCTTGATTAATCTTCTCTATTTTTTTTCTAAATAAAATTTTCTTAACATTTTTAACACTATCAATAATTTTATCCTTCCAACTCTGAACCCCTTTGCCCTCCAGACTTTTCTTTTTTTCTTTAACCTTCTGAGCAACCCTAACCCCAACTTTTTGAATTTGAACAACTGCAGCCTTCTCTTTGGCTAAAATTATCTTTTTCTTCTTTTTAGCAGCAATTATTAAACGCCTAACTTTTTGAATTTGGTTAATCCCTAGATTCGTCAAATTTTTAATCCAGCTAAAAGTTAATTCCTTTACCATCTTCTTTGCCCTTTTGATTTTTTGAGCCCTAGCAATAGCAATTCTTTGACTCCGAATCATTTTTGCTCTTTCTCTAACTACTTGTAACTCGTATCTTCTTTTTGCAATTCTTTGTTGTCTAAGTTTATTTCTGTATACTCTTTCCTTTCGCTCCTGAACTTTATTAGAAATAGTTTGGCTTATTTTGCAGAACAATTTTATAATTACCCTTTTTATATTTTTGATTTTTTGAGCCCTAGCAATAGCAACTTTTCGACTATGCGCTATTCTCGCCTTTTCTTTAACTACTTGTAACTCGTATCTTCTTTTTGTAATTCCTTGTTGTCTAAGTTTATTTCTGTGCCTCTTCTCTATATATTCCTGAACTTTTTCAAAAATAATTTTTTTTATTTTACGGAACAATCCTCCAATCTCTTCATTAAAAGATGGTACATAAAAAATCTCCTCTGCTCTTTTTCTGTCTTTCTTAATATTAACCAACATCTTTCCGAGAGTAATTACCTTGTCATCTGTTAATTCCTCACGTGAATAATAAGTGGCAAACATAGCTTTACAAAAAGAAATCTCTTCATTGCCTGGCGAAAATAAAATTTCGGCAGAAGCTCCTTTTTTTGGGATCTTATTTTTATGTACAAGGCGATGTTTTTCAAGTTCTTCAACCAACAAAGAATAACTAGAACTCAAGGATGTCCCATGAGCTTCTCTAAAATATTCCTTCGCAGCTTTATCGACAAAATCTAGTTTCTCTCTAGGCATTTTATCCTGCTTCAAGAACCTCTGCATTTTTTCAATTCCTGATTCGTCAACTATTTTAACATCCTGCTTTTTCTTCTTTTTCTTTAATCTAAGCTCAACTAACGTCAGAATAACTGCAAGAATAACTGCTATAGCAGCGAACCAAATCAAAAATTTTATTCTGCCATCAGACATTAACGAAACTAATGCATACCACCTCATGAAAATTATAGCATAAATCAATATAAAAAGGTTGCGAGAAGAGAAAAATCAAACCCCCTGTTCAATAAAAGCATTTAAAAACTTTAATTTTAAATAATTCTCATGGTAAACGGAATCGATAGACCTTTGGATTTGCTGAATTCAGCAAAAGGTAAAGAGATTTTAGTGCAGCTGAAAACTGGCAAGCAATTTGTCGGAACTTTGCTCGCATTCGATATCCACATTAATGTGGTTCTTGACAATGCGAAAGAAGTTGAAAACGGAGAGCAGACAACAAGCTACGGCTTGACATTTCTGCGAGGAGACACAATAATCTTCATCTCCCCATCCTCAGCGGCTAAAGCATAGAGCGTTTTGTCTAATTAATTTCGCTGGACAAGAATTCTCAAATCTTTATTATTAGTTGGAACTTTAAAGAAGATAAATCTATAAATAAATAATTCCTAATAATCTAATGAAAATGAAAAATTTTAATGAAAAATTTCATCCATGGGTAATAGCTGCATTAACAATAGCATTAATATTCGTAGCATATAGTCAACTTTCTTTGGCAAAAAATATAAAAGAAACTAATGAAGAATTATATCTCAAAAATAAATATCCTGATATAATTCTAGGGATAGAAGAAGAATATAAAAATTTACATAGAAATATTATTACTAGCCTGCACACATCGGGCCATCCTTCAAATTACATATTTCTAAAATTACTCAATATCGGAGAAACTCCTACTGGACCTATTAGAATAAGAATACGAAACTCTACATGGGCATCTGAAGAATATGTAGATTTTCAAAGTTTAAAATTTGGAGAATTTGCAAGAAAATATATAAGTTTGACCACAAAAGAATGTATGGATGGAAAAAGAGATACCAATGGACATTGTGACGAAAAAATAATTCCACTTGGGATACAGAATATAACTTTTGAAATTGAATGTATGCCATGCAAAGAAGAAATTTATAACGAATCTATAGAAATATGTATTTACGAAAACAAAACAAGAGATTGCAAACTAACTCAATAAGAACTACAATTCAACACTATCCAAATCTTCAGGAATAATCGTATCAGAAAAAATTTCTTTCGCTTCTTTCAAAATAACTTTCGGAATCGCGTCATATCTCTGAGACAAATGTATCAAAACCAAAGCTTTAGCCTTCGCCTTCTTTGCAATCTTGGCCGCTCCAGCCGAAGTCATATGCCCATGTTCATCCGCAATATCTTTTTCCGATGCAGAATAAGTCGCCTCACTAATCAATAAGTCCGCATCCTTCGCAAACCTCACAGCGTTCTCATTATATCGAGTATCCATCACAAAAACAACTTTCCGAGCCAACTCTTTATACAGCAATTTCTTTCCATCCACCTTCTTGCCATTAATCTCAACAATTTTACCCTTAACTAATTCCCCAATCAAGGGAGAATTTGGAATCTTCAGTTTATTCAATTTATCTTTATCTAATCTAGATTTTTCCTTAACAACAAAAGAATAGGCAGCCGTAGAAATCCCATGTTCCATTTCTTCAGTCTCAATATAAAAATCATCACTATCATAAAAAACTCCCTTACTAACTTCATGAACCTCAATCTCAAAGCTCTGCCCTGATCTCCTGCCTAAATCCAAATACCACTTCATAAAAACATCCATCACTTCTTTGACTTTCTGTCTTGTTCCCTTAGGTCCATAAATTTCTAATTTTTTATTATAACCATTTAACATCAGTGTTTGCAAAAGTCCCGGCAAACCCAAAACATGATCTCCGTGCCAATGGGTGATTAAAATTTTCGTAATTTTGCATGGATTCAAATGAGCTTTCCTAAATTGCCTCTGCGTTCCTTCTCCACAATCAACCAAAATATTTTCCGCCCTATATTGTAATAACATTGCAGGATGATTTCTCCGAGCCGTAGGAATTGCACTTCCAGTCCCCAAAAAAGTCACTTTAATCTTTTCTACCATAATATATCTTGTATTTACAAATTTATAAATCTATCAAAAGCAGGTACTGGGAATCAAACCCAGGATCAGCGGGTTGCAGCCGCTTGCCTTATCGCTTGGCTATACCTGCAATTTTCAAACTCTTCCGGTAGCGACCGGTTGGATTCGTTGCGAGCCCGAGAGCAACGAGCGAGGATTTCTAATCCGACGCTTGAACCGTGGTTCAAATACGCTCCCGGCAGGATTTGAACCTGCGACTTCTAGCTTAGAAGGCTAGCACTCTATCCAGGCTGAGTTACGGGAGCCTAAAAATATGACCTAAAAATTGTATATAAAGTTATTGAATACAATATTTTTATAAACCTCTCATTCCTTCCGCTATCATGACAAAAGAAGATTTAACGATTGAAGAACTTGCAAATTTCTGCAAAAGAAAAGGAATAATATTCCCCGCAGCAGAAATTTATGGTGGAATTTCCGGGTTTTTTGATGTGGCCCCTTTCGGAGTGGAAATACAAAACAATATAAAAAATATATATCGAAAAGAATTGATATACAAAAGAGATGACATAGTGGAACAAGATGGCTCAATAATTACAAATCCAAAAGTATGGGAGGCCTCGGGACATCTATCCAGCTTTGGAGATCTAATGTTAACAACAACAAAAACAAAAACAAAACTAAGAGCAGATAATTTTATAGAAGATAAGTTAAAAATTCCGGCAGACGGAATGAGTGCAAAAGAAATTCAAGCACTAATTGAAAAACATAATTTAAAATACAAGGGAGAAGAGTTTGAAGAAATAAAACAATTCAATCAACTCTTTCCAGTAAAAATAGGAGCAGATGAATCAAAAGATGCAGTTGCATACCTTAGAGGCGAAACTTGTCAAAGTATTTTCCCAAATTTTAAATTGATAACAGATGTATGTAGGCAAAAATTACCATTCGGAATCATGCAAATAGGCAAAGCATTCAGAAATGAAATTTCTCCCCGAGATTTTTTATTCAGAGTACGAGAATTTGAACAACTAGAAGTAGAATATTTCTTCAATCCGAAAACAAAATTCGACAAACTAACAAAAGAGCATCTTGACATCAAATTTCAATATCTCTCAGCTAAAATGCAAGACAACAATTCAGACAAAATGGAAGAAATTACAATTGAAACTTTAATTAAAAATAAAAAAATGAATAAAATACATGGTTACTGGTTAGCAATTATGCTTTCTCTCGCTCAAAAAGAAATGGGATTGAGTTATAAAAATTTAAGAATTAGAGAACACATCAAGACAGAACTGTCACATTATAGCACTGGAACTTTTGACATTGATTACAAATACCCAAATGGATTTAAAGAAATGTTAGGAGTAGCAAACCGAACAAACTTTGACCTAAAGCAACACCAAAAGCACTCAGGTTCTAAGTTAGAATACCTCGAAGAAACAACGGGAGAAAAAATCCTGCCACACGTAATAGAGCCATCGTTTGGGATAGGAAGGATGCTTCTTGCAATATTATGCGACGCCTACACTCTGAATAAAAAAAATGAAGTAGTTTTAAAATTGCCTCCAAAAATATCTCCTATTACGGTAGCAATATTACCATTGGTAAAAAAAGATGAGAAATTAGTTCAAACTGCAAAACAAATCTATAAAGAACTCCAGCAAGAATGGAATGTTGCTTATGATGAATCGGGAAGCATCGGAAGAAGATATGCAAGAAACGACGAAATTGGAACTCCTTTTTGTATCACAGTAGACAACGAATCTAAAGAAGATAAATCCGTAACAATTAGAAACAGAGATGACGGAAAACAAAAAAGAATTAAAACCGCAGATATACAAGACACGATTAGAAAACTAATTCATGAAGAAATAAAATTTGAAAAACTATAATTTCCCAAAACCCTTATATATCCCAAATTGTTATTTACTTTAGGTGATAAAATGACAAACATTCTAGCATTCGTATCTATCAAAGGCGGAGTAGGCAAAACTACGTTAGCGTTAGAAACAGCTTCCTCTCTAGTTAATAATTTCAATAAAAAAGTCCTCTTAGTCGACGCTAATTTTTCTGCCCCAAACATTGGACTCTACCTAGACCTAACAAGCGATTTAACTCTCCACGATGCACTGGCGGGAACTCCTCTCCACAATGCAATTTACGAATCTCACGGCATTGACATTCTTCCAGCATCAATGAATTATCACGACGAAGTTGACCCCTTTAAATTAAAAAAAATTCTAAATAAATTTAAATCTAGATACGATTTTATAATAATAGATTCCTCTCCAAATTATGAAGAATTAAAACCCGTAATAGCAACAGCAGATAAAATTTTTCTCGTAACTTCTCCAGACAATGTAACTCTGACAACAACGCTCAAGGCCGCGAAAATAGCACAAGAACAAAAAACGCCGATCGAAGGCATAATTGTAAATAGAATCCGCTCACCAAAACATGAATACAGCTTAAAAGAAATAGAAAAAATTTCCGAAATTCCAGTTCTTGCAAGAATAAGAGACCACAAAAAAATGGCCCAATCATTACATGCGAAAACTCCTCTTACATTCCTTGATGAAACAAATATTATTTCAAAAGAAATAAAACGATTTGCTTCAGCAATTTGTGGCTCTCCCGAAAATGAAGGATGGTTTCAAAAATTAATGCCATTTAAAAAAATCATTGAAAAAGAAAAGGTAAATCGAAATTTGTTCAGAGAAAAATTCTATGAGAGCAAACCCTAAATATTTATGGTATAATCTTAAATCTTAAATTATAAAGAACCCACAAAATACTAAAGAAGCCAATGGCAATCAACAATAAATAAAACGTTATATCAATCGTCACCTGCTTATGCGTTTCGCCAATTAATGTATTGAACGACTCATCCAAATCTCCTATATCCTTAACTCTAAAAAATTGTCCACCGCTATTAAACGATAACGATTTCAAAAAATCTTCATCAATTTTAGAAATAGTATTGAAGTCTGTCAACCCTCCTTCCTCGGTACCAACTGCAATTGTATTTACAATTAAATTATTTCTATTAACATAACGGATAATCTGCGGAGCATCAGCAACATTCAACTGTCCATCACTAATCAAAATTACAGACTTCATTCGCTTTAATCCAAAAAGTTTATTTGAGGCAAGTAGTGCATTATAAATATTTGTGCCCTGGATTGCTCCATAATCAACCGAATCCAAAACCATTTTTAATTTTACCTTCGAACTATCCAGTGTTTGCAGCACTGTAGCATCTCCCGAAAATCCAATTATTCCTACTTCAACACCAATTGGAAGTAAGTCAATAAAATCTCTGGCCTCATTCTTAGCGGCCTCAAGCCGATTCGGCAAAACATCAACGGTTGACATGCTACTCGAGGTATCAATTGCTATAACATACGAAAAAGCAGAAGTATCAGTATCGAAAGAAATGGCCGTACCCGATAAAGCAAAAATAAGCAAAACTAAAATTAAAAGATTTGCATATAGCGCTAAGAAGTTTTTAGAAAAAAACTCAATATCATAAAATCTTTCCATGGCTTCAAAATTTGCAAATAAAACCGCCTTCTTTTTATTATACATAAGACTAAAAAAATAAACAAAAATAAAAAACGGAACCAATAATAATAATAATAGAAATCTTGGATATAAAAAGGAAATCCCCATTAAATTCTACCTTCCTTCGCACGTTTTTTCAAAAAAATTGAAACCGGCATCACAAAATCTTTGTCGGTCATTAATTCCAACAAGTCGATTTTTGCATATTTAAATAATTTCTTCATTGTTCCCTTTTGCTTAATAGCATTTTGTTTATACTTTTTCGCTACAACCTCAGGATCTAAAATCATTTGCCTACCTGAATATGGGTCCTGTATTGAGAACTGGTATTTTGTTTTTGGCATTTCTTCATCCATCTGGTCCCTAACCATAACTGCTAATGTTTCAAACTTTGAACCCATTAGTCGAAAATCCCTATCGCTATCTTTTCTTGTCTTAATAAAATCTGACACCAAAATAAAAACCGTATAGGGTGACTTGGTTATTTGAAGCGCATGCCCAATTGCTTTACTTAAATTAAACCCTCCTCCATACAAACTTGAATCTGAAAGAAACTTTGCAAAAAGTGCAAACTGATTTTTGCCCCTTGAAGGATGTAATATTTTAACCACCTCATCACTAAACATAATTAATCCAATTTTGTCTCCCGACCCAATAATCAAATGACTAAGCGATACCACAAATTCCGCAACATATTCTGCCTTTAATTTATTTGCCGAACCAAAAAGCATACTATTTGAAACATCAACTAAAAAATAAACATTCAACTCTCTTTCTTCAATGTACTTTTTTGCCAAAAGTTCATTCGACCTTAAACTTGCCATCCAAGCAATTAAACTTGCGTCATCTTCTGGACCAAATGTTCTATATGAATCGAACTCCAACCCTCTTCCTCTAAAAATTGTTTTATATAAAATCTTCTTCACTGGAAATTTATGCATTGTATTTTCAAACCTAGCTATTGCTCTTGGAAAATCAACTAAAAATTTACCCTTATGTAACTTGGGCCCATCATCCGCTACCTCCTTGTTTATAGTATTTAATTTATCTAATTTGTTCGCCATACGAAAAATAATATCTCCATGATTTTATCTATACTTTGCTAAGGAGTATTAACCTTGCTAAGAATATGTTTAATAATTTCGTCCGTAGTAATCTGTTCCGCTTCAGCCTCATAATTTAAAATAATCCTGTGTCTTAATACCGGGAAAACAACTGTTTTAACATCCTCAGGTATAACATAATCACGTCCCAACATAAGTGCCTCAGCCTTAGATGCAATATACAAAGCAATTGATGCTCTAGGTGATGCCCCATAAGAAATATACTTGCCAAACTCTCCCGTCTTATTTCTTGTTTCTTTAACAATCTTCACAATGTGCTCTTCAATAATTTCAGAAGTAAAAACTCTCTTGGCTTGCGCCTGTAAATCCAAAATTTTTTTCGGATTTAATATTGCTTTCAAATCATAATCTTCGAATTTATTTATTGTAATATTTTTCTTTAAAATTGCCTTTTCATCTTCACTTGTTGGATAATCCATTAATAATTTAAACAAAAATCTATCAATTTGAGCTTCAGGTAAAGAATAAACCCCACTAACCTCCAATGGATTTTCCGTAGCCATAACAAAAAATGGAATTGGTAAACCGTAAGTCTCTCTAGCAATTGTTACATTCTTTTCTTGCATAGCCTCCAAAAGAGCTGACTGTGTCTTCGGCGGACTACGATTAATTTCATCAGCTAAAATAAAATTTGTAAACACAGGACCCTTTATAATTTCAAAACCTTTTTTAGGAGCATAGCTCATAATGCCTGTAATATCCGTTGGCAACAAATCAACAGTAAATTGTATTCGTTTCATATCACATCCAAGGATTCTCGCCATTGTTCGAACAATCAAGGTTTTAGCCACTCCTGGCACACCCTCAACTAAAACATGTCCGTCACAAATCACTGCCCTTAAAAGTCCATGAATAATATCATTCTGGCCGACAACTACTTTAGACATTTCTTTTTCCACTTCAAGAAGTATTTGTTTTATATCATTATTTTTAACCATTAATCACCTCATATATATTCATCCGCTTTATATTTATTAAACCTTACCCTTTTATAAACATAAAATACAAATCCCATAAAAAATACAGTTAGAGTAGCAAATAGAATATAATAGAAATTATCTCTAACGGCTCCTTCCATTTTATATCTAATTTGCTCGTTTGTCTCAATTGCATCCTCGCAAGCCTCAATAGCTTCTCGTCCCAAACTCATCGCATTCGAATATTCTCCAAGTATAAATGCGGCCTCAGCCCGTCGAAGCACCTCTGTCAATTCTAAGCATTCAGGATTATCCGAAAGAATCTTCTCCGTAAAAATCAAGATTTGCTCTGCTTCACTTTCATTTGCTTTTTTTATTTCAATAATAAAATCTCCCCAATCTGAAAATTTTGGAGAAGTGACATCTGCCAAAATAGTCGCTTTATATTTTCCAGATCTTTGCGTATTAGCTATAATCCTCATAGTGAAATCCTCAGACATTCCAAACTTCAATTGATCAATATAATTATCACCAAGCGAAATGCTAACATCGTCTGTAAACATATCATTAAACTTCACAAAACTACTTAAATTAATTCCCTTCAAATCCATTTGTCCATTATTCTGAATAGTAAAAGGAATGTCAATAAAATTTTTATCAGAAATAATTATGTCTTGCGGAACAACTAACTTAAGGGAAAAATGTTTAAGCTTGGTACTTCCTCCGCCTCCGCCTCCAGTTGAAGGAGATGGAGTCACAACAACCTCAGTCTCTGGCGCTACAAATGTAATAGTAAAATTATTAACACTCTCCGCAGTATTAATAGTCTCATTAGTAACACTATCAATATCACTTGCACTTAAAATTATAATTTCTGAAAATTCCGAAGTTCTATATGTAGTAAAATTTAATTGCCAAGAATTATAAGATACATTCGCTGGGATTATATTACCATCAGCATAAACTTCGCTTGAAGATGCTTGACTTTTTACACTAAAATTGACCTCTTGTAAATAATAATTATCAGAAGTATCTGCATCGAAAAAACAATTACTTAAATCATAATCTGCACTTCCTGTCCATGCAACTTCTTTATTTGGAATAGAAGTACAAGATGTAGCGTTAAAAATTATAGGCATATTAATATGACTAATGTTTAACTTAAAACTAAAATTTGTCATAATCGAAATCCGTTGAGCAAAGCTAAGCTCTGTGTTGTTTGAATAAACACTTACTGTTAAATTCTTATAATTCCCATAACTCTCGTCGGTATAATTTGGTGTAAAGGTCCAATTGTAAGCACTTCCGTCACCAAAAGAATTCGCCGTTTCTCTTAATGTTAAATTTCCATAAGTGCAGTTAGAACTATTTTGATAACTACAACTAATTGAATCTACCCAAAGTTCATAAGTCAAATTATTCGCTACCGAATGACTAATTGTAAAATTCAAAATACTCGCACTATTTTCAGTTAGATTGAAAACATCTCCTGTCGTCGGGCCTGTAAGTGTTAAATCCCCATAAACATAAAGATAAAATATTTGAGAATCTGTTTGACTATCGGAATCCGTAACAGTTACACTATAATTCCACACTCCCGAATAAGAATTATTAGAATTCATGTCAAATTCAACTATCCCACTCTTGTTACCAATTGTAAGATTCGGCGAACCAACACTCAAATTAGCAATAGAATAACTAAAATTAAGATTAGCATCTTCATCATCTTCATCATCTGTTGCATTTACGGTGAAATTAAGATAGTCATAAATTGTAAGTGACTGATTTTCAAATGTTGTCAATATCGGATCGTTTTGAATTTCACTAATATTCAAGAAAAAAGTTCTGGTAACCGAATTTGAAGAATTATCTGTAATATTAATCAGAATAGTATAATTATCTGCCTGGGTGCCATTTGGAGTAAAGGTCGCGTTATAAGAAATACTCTGGGAATGTGGATTTTCAGATTCAACAAACGAAAATTCAAACAAATCTTTTTCAGAGTCATTTGAATTTGTAGCCGTAACATTTATCGTTAAAGATTCATTATAGAAACTCTTTTGCCCCATAGGAATTAGAAAATCGTCATCGTCAATTACTAACTCAAAAGTAACTTCGTTAGATTCGGCAACTTTTAAGTTAAATTTTTCACTAATAGTTTGAGGAGTCCCATTATTAGCACTAAGTGCCTCTATCAAGGGATTATCATCAATGTTGCTTACCGTAAAATTAAACTCATGAGAACTATTCAGCTTCCCGTCACCAGCAGTAATTGTTACATCATGGTATCCTACATCACAATCAGTCGGAGTAAAGCTAATCATTCCTGAGGTAGAATTAAAGGTAGAGGAATTTAAAGAACAAAATTCTGCCGAATCATTTTTGTAATAAAATGTAATTGTATCATTTATATCTGAATCGCTAACATTCATACTAACATTATACGTAAAAGACGTCCCTTCGATAAGACTAAAATTCATTGGACTCCTAAGTGTATCATTCCATTCGGGCGCAATATCATCTAAAATTTCAATTACAAAAGTATAATTATCTGTGTTGTTCGTAGGCGAGGCTGTATCTGTAACATTAATTAATATTGTATAATTTCCTGTGCTAGAATTTGCAAGAATATAATTATAATCTACGCTAATATTGGCAGTAATATAATCAGCGCCTGACGAATGACCAAGCTTAGTAACGCTAACCCAACTTGTATTTGAATCAAAAGTCAAAATTTCTGACTTTACAGTATTATCCAGAATAAGCAAATCTTCGTCTGTTGCATTCACCTGAAAAGTATAGTTTTCATAAAGAGCGCTGGAACCATTTAAATCATTGATTGCATCCAGCACTACATTTGATTCAGTAAAATTAACATAAATCCAAATTTGTTCGGAAACTGGAGACGCCACACCATTGTCTGCAGTAAAATTAATTGTCAAATTTGCAACATCTACCTTAGTGGGAGTAAATGAAATAGAAACATTATAATTAAAATTAGAGGCAGAAACACTCCCTCCTGGATAAAACAAACTTTCATTATAATTGCCAGAATCCCCACCTGCTCTAAATGTCGCAACACTCGTAAGAGTTAAATCATCGTTCGCTCCAGGAGTGGTAATTACAATAATACAATTAAACTGCTCATCTTCCATCAAGGTTGCATTTGTACAATTTGAAATATCTACTTCCAATACGCCAGCAACAGTAAACATCACCATCTTGGAATAATATGTCGTTAAATTAGTTGTATTATAAGTCGCATCACAATAATCATGAGGACAATCATGAAGCACTGCAGCATCCATAACCGAAACATTCGCCCAATAGGTTCCAACATGACTTGAGTTAGGAGCGAAACTTATAACGGCAGACTCATTTACAATATCATCAAGAGTCAAACCGAAATCAAAAAGATTACAACTTTCATTATTTGTGTAGCCCGTGTTTGCCCCATGAGTACAATTAGTAGAATTAAAAGTTACATTAAAACTCAAAGGAAAATGATCTTCCTCATCTGTTGCATTCAAAAAAATAATTTGAGTATCTCCAGTAGAATCAAATGTATAACTATCCCCTATACCATCCAACTTAAATTCTGGAGCATCGTTAGTGGCATTGATTATAAAAGTAAAAGGAGCACCTGCGGAGAGAGTTGTTTCTGTATTGTTTGTAGCCTGGATAGGAATTACAAAAAGACCTGTCTGGTTATCACAAGTTGCATTGATTGTAAAATTTCCTGTGGAGGAATCAGTCATTAAAATCCATGCAGAAATTACACCTATAGAAACATTATAAGTCCCCGATGCATTTGTCCAACTAATGTCTTCATTGGTATCAATTCCAAAACTAATATCATTATTAAAACCTGTTATATTAGCACTAAAATTATGATTATAAACAATTTCTTCAACAGTTGTATAATTTACATCATATCCTACCCATTGAGGAGTGGTCGCCAAAACAAACACCATCATCCCAACAGCTAACAGCCCAAGCATCAAAACCCAATTACCTTTTCCAGAATCACCTATCTGCAGGTTCTTGCCTTTCAAAGAAAGGTTCTCGTGCCCTGAAAGGGTATGACCCAATGGGTTATTCATTTTCATCAACCTCCACAACCATCTTTTTTTTATTAACATCAAAACGGATCTTTATCTTTTGCTTTACTTTTAAATCCAATGTATCAACAATCGCCTTCGGTATCTTAATCCGATGACCTGTCTGAATACTATTATCCTTAAAAATTATTTCTGCCATGCCCCTTCTAAATACTGTCGTACTCCTTTCATTATACCTAATGAGGGTTTTAAAAAGTATTTAAAGTTTGTGATCTCACAATTATTATCTAAAATATATCTTCAATTCTTCCAGCCTATTTCTTTTCACTAAGTAAAAATCTATATCTAATAATATTAGCAATCTTAACCCCAACAAAAATTATTAATATAAATACCAGAATAATTAAAATAATTAAAGACCAACTAACCCCACCAAATGGTTTTTCGACATCACAAGCATAAGGACACGGACCGCCACAATCTATTCCAAACTCTCCCTGATTTCGCACTCCATCCGAACAACTAGCACATGAGGAGCACGGACCGCCACAATCTACTAATAATTCACAAGAACCATCATGGCAATTAGTAATTCCGTCTGCACAATTAGGGTCCTCGGTAAAAGGACATACTTGCATCTCAGAAGGTGGAGGAACACTAAAAACAGAATTGTTACAATAATTAATATCATAGCATTTTGTCAATTGAAAACCGCAAAACCTGTCATCGTAATTATTCTGAGCACAAACTTCCTTTGTTGAATAATAATCTTCTGGAGATAAAACCCCTATATCAAAAGATTTTTTGGCATTTTGGCAAACTTCCCAGTCATCACAAACCCATTTTTCAGTTAAAATAACACCAAGACTGGACCCTCCGCCACCACCGCCACCACCGCCACCACTAGAAACTTCTTGTACAGGACAATCAACATTAGTAACGCTGATATTCCAAGTTTGCGAAGTATCCAATAAACCATCACTTGCAACAACTGAAATATTATAATTTCCAGAAACTCCACAACCGAAAGCATAACTGTAACTATCACTAGATTTATTTTCATTCTCCTCTTTCAAAACTCCGTTAACATACCAGTCAATATCCGGCACCGTTCCATCATCATCACTTACTGCTACATTAAAAATTGTTGTAG
>Ga0222628_1000416_pt1 | contig 18344 bp, 22 predicted proteins | sample AntAcemetageno95_FD_179860 | JGI IMG/M metagenome (GOLD analysis project Ga0222628, IMG submission 179860) | Saline water microbial communities from Ace Lake, Antarctica - #95 | ecosystem: Environmental > Aquatic > Non-marine Saline and Alkaline > Saline | place: Antarctica: Ace Lake | collected...
GCCTGTTTTTTAATATATATTAAGCTCTTCATATTTCATATCCGCCCACTGTAAAATTAGACAGTATAACCCACCATAATTATTATATAATTTGCTACTATTCCATCTAGCATACAATTCTCTGGCCTGCGCGTGGACCTTCTCTCTTTTAACGGGCTGGTCGTCCATTTCCCCTATTGACTTAGGTTTTACATTTACTATTTTATATTGTATTTGTAGTTCTAATAGTTGTTTTGCGAAGGTATCCGCCTCACCACGTATTTTTGTATATGCGCTATGTTTTTTATAGTTATAATAGTTATCCTTATATTCCTTGTCAGTCATTGTTATTATCCTCCATTTAATTGTATTTGCTATATTATTACTGTATGGCTTATAAATATGATATCATATTTTATTTCAGGCGCGTATCTATATTTACACCCGGCTAGCACTATATTATTATACTTTTTTAACAGGCCCGCGCGAACCTCTGGCGTTAACGGGTCGCATAACGTGTAAGATACGCCTCTATACGTGGCACCATTTGGCGCGGTGTACTTCGTATCCCGGTAGGCATGATAGTATAGGTCCCTATTGTTAATCATTTTTTTGAATGTGAATTTAGTCATTGTTATTATCCTCCATTTAATTGTATTTGCATTGTTTGTTTACATTCCCGATAAAATTCTTTACAGTCGTTATATGATACAATCATATCTAAATAATAACCGGCGCATTCGTTGCAATATTCACGTATATCATTTTTTGTATAGTGGTCTTTGTCAAAAAATTCCTGTATGTCGAATGCGTCGAACCATACGACAAAGGTAAATCGCCGCAGGCGGGTATTATCATCATTGTATAGGCGTCCTTGTACTAAATAATAATAGTTATGACACATAGTATTATTTATTTCCTTTAATAGGGTTCGTTTTGTAATTTTAATATTCATTGCCTTATATCCTCCATTTAATTGTATTTGCGCTATCTTTACTATTTAATTATAGCACATATGCTATATTTTGTTATGATATATGCGTAATACCCATATATGTGTGACACCCATATATGGGGTATGGGTACCCATATAGGCGATATAGAGGGCAGGGGCACCCCTACACTCTATACACGGACCCCCGTAGCCGTAATTAGCCCCCCGAGTAACGAAAAAACAAAAGGACTATGCCGTTTTATGCCAACAACCTAACCACGTTACCACGTCAACAACCTAACCACGTTACCACGTCAAACGACTAACCACGTCAAACGACTATCCTCGTCAAACGACTATCCTCGTCAACAACCTAACCACGTCAACAACCTAACCACGTCAACAACCTAACCACGTTATAGCGCCACCCCCTCAAACGACTATCCCCTCAAACGACTATCCCCTCAAACGACTAACCACGTTACCACGTCAACAACCTAACCACGTCAACAACCTAACCACGTACTATCCTCTTGACAAACCCCTCCAACTATGCTACAATGCCCATATGGGCAAATACAAACAACTACTCGAACAGATGGACGCCAATTCAGATAAGCATTACGGTGATTTTGCTTTCTTTAATGATATGTTCGAGATTATAAGGGAATACCACCAAGTAGATAAGCAGGCCGCCTATGTATGGAACTCAAAACTTCAAAAAATGTGTAATCTATACATACGGGGCTGCTGTATCACTGGTGACACCCAAAGTGTAAAAGATGCGAACCGACTATATAGGCGTGCGACGCTCTTCGCTGCTTATGATAGCGTAGATGATTATCTCTTATTCCTAGAGTGGGAAAGGCCTCCAAAAGAAAAGTTTTATATGCCAAGACGGAAAGTGCTATTGCCCATAGTTAAAAAGCTCGACCTTTTGTCAAATAACGAACTAGTAAATTTAATAATAACACTACCACCGGGAGTGGGAAAGTCCACTCTAGGCATAATGTATATGACAAGGGAAATGGGTAAGTTCCCAGAAAAGAGTAACCTTATGACAGGACACTCGTCACGACTAACCGACGGGTTTTATAAAGAAGTTAAGTCAATTATTACAGGTAATGACATATACACTTGGGGCGAGATGTTTTCGTCTGTGCCATTCGAGGGAGATAGCGCACTGAATACTTCTGTTAATCTCGGTCAGCCTGCTAGGTTCCCAACGCTTACTTGCCGAAGTATAGCCGGAACCCTAACGGGCGCTGTACGTGCTAGCGGAATAATTATAGCTGATGACTTGGTCGAAGACTTAGAGGAGGCACTATCCGAGGATAGACTAGAGAAGAAAACGCAGGCGTATGCCAACCAAGTGCAAGATAGACGTATGCTCGGCGCAAAGAATATAATGATAGGCACGCCTTGGTCGATAAATGACCCACTTGCTAGGTTCGAGAAGATGTGGAACGAGACCTCGCCAAAGACTAGCTGTAGGATATCCATTCCTGCGCTTACGCCAGAGGGTGAAAGCAATTTCAACTATAAATATGAGAAAGGATTTGATAAAGAGTATTTTGAGAACACTAAACTGTTACCGGGTATGGACGATATAACGTTTGACGCTAAGTTCCAACAAGAGCCTGTAGAACGTAAAGGACTATTGTTCGCAGGTGATGAGTTGAACTACTACGACGGTACTCTGCCAACGGACAATAAGAACCCCCTAACACGCATATCCTCGTTTAATGATGTAGCGTGGGGGGGAGGTGACTTCTTAGTTAATGGGTTCTTCTATGAGTACAAGAACGGAGACACCTATGTACACGACGTGGTATGCTCACAAGGGACTAAGATGGTAACGGTACCCGAGATAGTCGCTAAAATGCTAATACACCAACCCAATTATAACCAAGTAGAGGCGAACAACGGCGGTCATATGTACGGGGAGGAGGTACAGCGCGCTTCTCTAGTTGTGGGGCTAACAGTTCATATGAGAGCTCTTAGAGCGCCAAATAACACAGCGAAACACGTTAGGATAACACAATGGAGTGATACGATAAAGCATAAGATGTTCTTCCGAGATAAAGCCCACCGCGATTCCGAGTACGCCGAGTTTATGATGTGGCTAATACGCTATCCAAGAACAGGCAAAGGCGTTCGGTACGACGACCCCCCAGATATGCTAGCAATGGCTGCGGCGGATATATACAGGCTACAGTCAAGTAATGCCATAGCAATGAGCCGCCCCGGCGGATAAAGTGCTTGACAAGCGGTAATATCTGTGATATAGTAAAATAAATTATACTTAGAGGGTAACCTCAAATTAGGTCGCATTATACTTGGTGACCGCTTGCTTAAATAGCACAACGGGTGGTGCAGCTGTCTCGTAAACAGCAGGTCGTAGGTTCGAGTCCTACTTTAAGCTCCAAGGTTAAGTCCTCACAGGCCCACGGTTTTAACACTCCTCGGGGGCAAACTTGTGAGGCATTACATAAAAAACTTTATAAAAAGCCTTGACATATTAAATCTTCTGTGATATTATAATTCTATACGGAGGAATTTATGGCTGACACAACCACCACGACAACTGTTTATCAAGCAATCGAAGCTGACCGTTTTACGGGCAGAGCAGCTATGTCGACCTCTATAGACCCAAAAACTCCAGATAACGTTATAACTATTCTCAATACTATGCTCCCCACGTTTAACAAGAACGTGGAAGAAATGGAGAAGCTGCGTAGGTATTACGGCGGCGCACAAGATATACTTTGGCGTGAAAAGGATATAAGGCCAAAGATAAACAACAAGACCGTTGTAAATTACGCTCTTATGATAACAGATTTTTGGAAAGGGCATACCGTCGGCGAGGGAGTTCCTTACGTGCAGAGAAGCGCGAAGAGCGAGGCCGACGCTAAAGCGATAGCGGATAACATCGCAACACTAAACGACTATATGCACGTACAATGCAAGAGGGCTATGGATATAGACCTTATGGAAGACGTGTTAATAACAGGACAAGGATATAGAATTATACTAGCTAACGCAAGTATGGATAAAGTCTCTGCGGAGGAAGACCAAGTACCATTTAGGATGGGAAGGTTAGAACCGCAAGAGACTTTTATTGTTTACTCAACTGACTTTACTAAGGCCCCCGTTATGGCGGTGGTAAGAAAAGAATTGAGCGTGATAACTGAAGGCTCGGCACAAGTGGATAGCATAGTCGCTGCCGCAAGCAAAGCTAATACAGATTACCATTATGGCGTGTATACTAAGGACAAGTACTATCTGTTCATTACGAATACAAATAACTATATTAACCCAAATACCAAGCCCGACGAAACTAAACCAAATGGCTTGGGAGTGATACCTATAGTAGAGTATTACTTAAATAAGTCGAGACTCGGAATATTCGAGCCAATACTAACACTACAAGACGCCGCTAATGAGGGAATAAGTGATAGGCACAACGCTTTAGAACAATTCGTTCAAGCGTATTGGAAGTTTGCGGGTTGCCGTATAGATATGGATAAATACGAGGCTTTCCTTAAAAAAGGTGCAATTATGGTGCCACCTAACGCAGCGGGCGAGACTTCTAGGATAGATATAGACTTAGTAACAAAAGAGTTAAACCAAGCACAAACGCAAATACTAACCGACTATGAGGATGCTAAGATATATGAGATTACAGCGACACCACAGAATAAGGCTTCGGCTGGGGGTAACACAGGTACCGCGTTAGAGATATCACAAGGCTGGATTAAAACAGACACGGCTTCTGATACAGTAGAGGGGCAGTTCCAAAGGGCGGAGACAGAGATGTTGAAAGTTCTATTAAGAATACCCGCTGTACGTAAGAGCCTTAAAGGACTAAAGGTTGCAAACGTAGACATACACTTTAGCAGGAATAAGACCTCTAACCTATTAGTTAAGACACAAGCCTTAATAAACCAGTTGACAGCAGGAGTCCACCCAGAGAAAGCATTTAAGGTTATAGGGTTGTATAAAGACTCCGCAGACGTGTACGAGGCGAGCAGGCCTTTCTTAAAAAAGTGGGACTTTGTAGCCGCGCCTATTAAAATAGAGGAGACAGATGAAATATAATTACAACATAAATAATAGTAATAGCACTTTACAAATTGATATGGGTACGGGGTTTCTTGCCCTGCCTCACGGTAAAAGCGTTATCGTAGATAATAAACAATTAGTGGATATGCTATGCAAGATAAGAGGGGTAACTCTTACGAGCGTAGATAAAATAATTAAAAAGACTAAGAAAGTCGAGGAGGAAATGCAATGAGGAGTCCAGCATTTATGAACATACAACTATTCGCGGAGCCGGGTGCAGGCGCACCAACACCAACACCAGCGCCAACACCCGCGCCCGCGCCCATAACGCCACCAGTGGCAACGCCACCAGTGGCAACGCCACCAGTGGCAACGCCACCTGTAGTATCGCAAGCGTCCTATACAGAGTTAGAGAAGAACTTTAAGGCTCTCACAGATAGCTATAAGGCCTCTCTAGGCGAGAAAGAGAGAAAGGTATTCGAGGATAACGAGAAAGATAAACTGATTGCGGAGTTACAGCGCGAGAAGAGAGTCATCGAATACGGAAGTAAGCTGTCTAGTTTAGAACTAGATGAGAACACTTTAAGAGTTGTAACAGAAGATATGATGAAAGGCGAAGTAGGCACTTTAATTAAAGCTGTCTCCGCGTTCATAGAAAAAAAGGCTAAGGAGGCTAAAGATAAAGCAGCTAACGATACGCCGGCACCACCGGATGGACAAGGCACAAAGCCCTCAACCCCGGACAATGAATTCGAAAAGTACAGAGACAACCCAGAACTTTTTTATAAAAGCGCACTCGGTACTAAATAAAATATAAGGAGTAGTAATTATGGCAAGAGTATATAAGAGTATTCAAAAGATTGCAATGGCATACGCTAAAAAGCAACCACAGGTTATCGATTATATCACAGAAGAATCACCTTTAATTTCTAGTGCGCCAATGCAACCCTCAACCCACGGTTTGAGACATGCGTTCGCTGAATTAGAAAGCGTAACAGGCGGCGGTTTTGTTGATATGGACGCAGAATTACCTAGTGCAGGTACACTAAAGAAGTTGAACTACCAAGATTTATCCATTCTAGGATGTCAAATTGAAGTAGCAGAAGACACACTTAAACAGTTAGGAGGTATGCCCCAGTATCTAGCTGACAACGAAGGCGCGATAATTAAGACTACCGTCTCTACCGCCGAAGAGCAGTTAATATATAACATTCTTCACCCCTATGCTGTGGCACAAGGCAAAGCAGTCACAAGCGCTGCTGGCGCTTCTGGTAACAAATACTATTCAATTCTTATCCTAAGATGGGAAGAGGGCAATCTTACAGGCTTGTATGACCCTAAGGGATTTGGTCAAGGCGGGATATTTACTGTGGACGCATTAAATGGTGGAAACAGATACCTAGATAGCACTAATGTTATCGTTGAGGGAGTTACTATGAAGTCATATATCGGTTTCTTGGTTAATAACCCTAGGAATATCGCAGCTATAGTCAACATTGACTCAACCGCTGTTTTACCTGCCACTTTAGCGCAACAGATTTCCGACCAGTTAATCGCAGCAAGGGCAGGCTCTTCTGGAAGAACTGAAATATGGATGCACCCAGCACTTCTAGGCAAGTTAGCTACGTTCAAGGACGATAAGTTAGTTATGTATCCTAGTAACACTGATGTTAATAGATTAGTTGCAATGTGGGATGGTTTCCCAATCCGCACATCTTATAACTTCAAACAAGGTACCGAAGGTACCGTAACAATATCATAGGAGGCTAGAATAATGGCTGGTTTGAATGAAGATATTAAAGTTTATGGTGAGAGCTTTTTCGATGATACGACAGTTCCCCAAAACGATACAACAAATTCCGACGGATACAACGTGTCTACGTGCGCGGTACTCGGCTCTTTTAGAGTTAAGGCTGTAGTTGGTGACACAAAGATAAGTCTAGCGAACGGAAAGGCGCTTACTATTACTTTACAGGATAGTGATACCGATGTTGATGGTGACTACGCTGCTTTGGCAACGATATACACGATTACCGCAAGCGGTGCCACCGAGTTAGCAGTAGGAGCAGACCTTGGCGAAATAGTATTGCCTTATACAGCTAAACAGTTTGTAAGGGCTACCATTACAACAGATGACGTTGCTGCGACAGGCACAATAATGGTTTACCCTGTATACTTGCCTAGATAGACAGTATACTAAATAGGAGGACACACAAATGCCACTTTGCCCAAAATGTAAAAAGCATTTCGGAAACTACGACGAAGCATATAAACAACACATAGCTACTTGCGGTCGCCCAAAAACAGCGCCCGCAGTATCTGTGTTAGATACCCCGTTAGAAGTGAAAGAGATGGAAAAGGTATTAGCCCAAAGAGAGCTAGAGTGGAGCGCAATAATCAAAGCTAAAGATGTAGAGATTGAGGCCCTAAAAAAAGCAAAATTTACTTTAGAAAAAAGTGTACAAGGTTACAAAGGCGCAACTGGCGCTCTACAGAAGACAAACGCTGTAAAGAAAGAAGAGATAGAGCTTAACAAGAAGGCATTTAATCGGATGAAGAAATTGTTAGTACCCCACTCCAATGAAACTTTCGAGTGGAGAGCGTATTCCATTAAGGAATATACGGTAAAATCTTTTATGGAAAAAGGTGAAAAATAGGCTATGGCACACGCACTATTACCAAAATTAAAATTGAGGCTAACAGGTACACAAGAGCTACCCGCTGACGCGGTACTAGAAGAGTACTTAGCCATCGCAGAAAATATAGTCATAAATAGACTGTACCCTTTTGTTGATGACGTATCAACTACAGCAGTCCCAGATAGGTATGAAAGCGTGCAAGTAGATATTAGTGTTGCGCTAATCAATAAGAGAGGTGCTGAAGGTCAGACTTCACACGAAGAAAACAGTATAATAAGGTCTTATTCTAGTAACGACGTCCCTCCGGGGTTGTTGTCTAGGATAATACCATACATAGGGTAACAGGCTACTATGCGCAATATGGCTATCAATAAAAGCACCATATATTATGCGAACCCAGTAAGTCGTGAGCCAAGTGTAAACGCCGAGGGCTTCCTAACAGGGGATACGTCAATAGAGTATACTACACCCGTTGCTATTGCGGCCGCTATAACAGAACCGCTTAACGCATCGGACACACAAGCCTATGGCAGAGTAGAGAATTACGATAGAGTAATAACGCTCTTGGGGTCACCGTTTGTACTGGACACACGAATATGGGTAAATAAGGTAACAACAGAACCATATGACTACATAGTCGTACAGCCGGGAACAAACACCTTAGTAAGACAGGTGGAAGTAAATGCCTAATCTTACTAGAGAGTACACGATATCAAATATGCTCTCTTTAGAAGAAATGCTTCTAAAAATGAGTGCCGAAATCGAGGCTAGGGCGACTAAACTTGTTAAAGACTTAACTACTCGAGGCGAGGCTATGGCGGCCGCAACGCTACCACAGTCGGACTATTCGCAAGAGGGTACTAGCATATCCGCAACGATAAGTAAGTACACAGGAACTATTAGGGCAAGAGGCTCACAGGTAGTTTATATAGAGTTTGGTACCGGAATAGTAGGGGCGCAAAACCCAGAGCACCCAAAACCATCATTATGGCCCGGCTATATGGGACACGACGTAAACAAACACGGTAGTAAAGGTTGGTACTTCCCAATCGGTGATAGGTCACATATATCCGTGTTATATGGTAAGAAAGTGGCGAGGTATCAACACACAACAGGAAGATTTGCGTCTGCATTTATGTATCGAACGGCAATGTATGTTCGTAGGGAGTTTTCAAAGATGCTTACCGAAGGAGTTATACGATGATAGATATTGAGCCAGAAGTTTATACGGCTGTGTATAGGGTGCTAAAAGAGGCCTATCCAAGTCTTAACGTGCTCAACGTAGAGCCATCGGGCGAGGCGAGCTTACCCGCAGTGTACTTCTATCAAATGAGTAACGTGAGCGACCCAGTAACAAGGGAAACGGATAGTAAGAGGGAGTACTCTACTGCGGTAACGTTTCAAACAGAGGTTTATACGGCCTCTAGTAACAAGAAAGGACTATCAAGAGAGATAGTTTATACGGTAGACGACGTATTATCAAGTGAGCCATTCGGGATGAGGAGAACGCAAGCGGGAAGCATCCCCAACTTATACGAAAACACGATATACCGTTTTATAATGAGGCATACCTGCTCTGTAACAAAATACGGAGTAATATACTAGGAGGTTAGTAATGAGTAATCTAAATACACCAGTTGCTGCGGGAGGTAGCAAAAAGTCAGTATCGTTTTTAATGTGGTCACCCACCGATACATCTACGGCTCTAGAAGACGTAACCGCGTCTACTATAGTCCCCTTTATCAATGTTTTGTCAGCGCCGGAGGGCGGGCAAGAACCAGATAGTTATGATGTATCTTCTCTTGCGGATAGAGCAGCGAAAATGGCGCAAGGCAGAGAGAAAGGCGGCATTATGCCATTCCCTTGTAACTATACACCAGACAACTATAGCAAGGCTAAATTGGCTCAAAACTCGGAGAATTCTTATTGGTTCTTCTTGTTTATGGGCGAAGATAGCGACGATAACCCAGATGGGCACTACGGTGCTTGGGCTTGGAAAGGTACAGTACACGCAAGACGTAATGAGCTTGCACAAAATGGTAATTTCACTATGACAGTTACCTGCTATACAGAAGATGTAGCCATAACCGAGTATAACGCCTTCACTGCATTAGTACCCGAGCTTAATAGTGTAGTTCTTACTAACTCACGGGTAGGGGTAGAGAGTACTCTCGCTTTAGTATATGCAAGTGCAACACCACCTACGGGCCCAACATTGGCATACCAATGGCAGTTAGGCGAAAGTGCTTACACTTCTTTTAGTGATATAGCTACGGGCGTTACGTCCACCTACACACCTGTCACAGCAGACCAAGGTAAGTTCTTAAGATGTTTGGTTTCCGCTACTGGAACAGCTAGGGGCACACGGTACTCACAAGTACTAGAAGTAGAAGCCGCAGCGTAAACATAATATGAGGAGGATAATATATTATGATTAAAACAACAAAAAGTATAACAATTAAACACGAGGGCGTGGACCTTATACTAAGGTATTCACGAAACAGTATCCGTAAAATGGACGCGTCAGGGTTCGTGTTTAGAGCAGAAAAGGCAACGGTTAGTATGTATACACAATTAATTTGTGGCGCTTTCTATGAAGCCTGCCCTAGGTCTTCGGATGACGACATATTAGATATCTATCTAGCAACTATCCCAGAAGAGCATAGAAATGATTTCATAGCGGCTCTTGTGGATATGTATGTAGAGATATTACAGCGGTTTATAGGCACAGGTGAAGCTAACACAAAAAAGATAGCTCCGCCTTGGAAGAAGAGCTGGTAATATCCTCGGCAACAGAGTACTTAGACCTAAACTGTTCATATATGATGTCCCTAGGAATGTCGTTACACGACTATTGGCACGGATATGTTGAGAACGATGCCTACTACATTGAAGCCGAACAACACCGCCTACACCGGGACAATGTATTAGCCCATAGGGCTGGAATGTACGTGCAAAGCGCGGTAGCCGTTATAGCTAGCAACATCTTACGTAAGAAGGGAGACACCTCCCCTATTGCGGAGTACCCAAGAGAGCCTTATCCGATAACACAGAAAGAGTTAATAGAGGCCAACAAGAAAGCAGAGAGGCGAATTGAAAAGAAGGAATCTAATCATATTCAAGATATGCAGACTTATATGAGAGGTATGTGCAGATAATGACCGGTAGTAGCTTAAACATTGATACCCTATCAATAAAGATAACCGCTTCCGCAGCGAACGCGTCTAAAGCCTTACGGGGCTTAGCCGTTGACGCTAAAAAAGTTGACGTAGGTGCAAAGCAAGGGGCGGTAGGTCTTACAAAGCTACAACTTGCTATGAAAAAGGTAAGCGCCGCGCGTGCGGGTATAAAACTTACTACGGATAGCCTAGCTATGCTCGCAATGAAAGCGTATGCTATGCAACGTGTAGCACGTATAATCTCGACTTGGGTTCAAGCAACCAACGCTTTCGTTGAAAATATGAACTTATTTACTGTCTCTATGGGCGAGTACGCCGATGAGGCAGTTTCTTATGCAGAAAAAGTGCAAGACGCTATGGGCATTGATATGTCCGAGTGGATAAGGGCACAAGGTATTTTTAATAATCTATTAACCGGTTTCGGAGTAATCTCCAAAGAAGCGTTCCTTATGAGTCAAAATCTAACCCAGTTAGGCTATGACATATCATCATTTTATAATATACAAGTAGACACGGCGCTTACAAAACTACAGTCCGCTGTAGCGGGTGAGTTAGAACCGTTAAGGCGATTAGGTTATGCAACAGACCAAGCAACCCTACAAGCATTAGCTTTTTCTTTTGGCATAACGAAGTCCTTTAATACTATGACGCAGGCGGAGAAAGTAACGCTACGATACACAGCTATTATGAATCAATCGTCAAAAGCTATGGGCGATTTAGGTAGAACCATTGCGACACCAGCTAATGCTTTAAGAATTTTAGGTCAACAGCTAACACAGTTAGAGAGAGCCTTAGGTCAAGTAATACTACCCCTGCTTATGGAGATGTTACCTTATATACAGGCAACGGTATTGGCGTTACGAGATTTAATGTACGAGATGTCTGCTTTAGCGGGATACGAGATACCTGTAATTGATTACAGTAACTTAACAGACGGGGCCGTTAGTACGGCTGACGCTATGGCAGACGCAGAGGACGCTATAGACGCCGCCGTTAAAGCCGCAGTAGGCTTTGACGAGTTAAACCTACTATCTACTGGCTCTTTTGGCGTGGATGAGAACAAAGATGACCTATCCTTCCTACTAAGTGATGTGCCTTTGTATGACTTCCTTACAGGAGTTAATGAGCAAGTAGAGGTGCTGACAGAGAAGCTTAAAGAGCCATTAAAGAAAGTGCTAGCCATAAGTGGGGCAATACTTGCTACCAAGATAATTCTTAGCACCATAGCGGCCCTGCTATCACCGATAGGATTAGCGCTGATAGCGGTCGCTTCTATAGCGGCGGGTGTATATACTATATACGAGAACTGGGGTCTGCTTAAAGATATTATGGACCCTTGGCTCGAGGACTTTGCTACCGGGTTAGATTTTATTGGTGGTGCTTTCGCGGACGTAGGTGACACGATATATGAAACCGCTTTAACCATAGGCGAAGCCATCATAAGCGTGATTGACAAAATAGAAGACGGAATATACGAGAACTGGGGTCTGCTTAAAGATATTATGGACCCTTGGCTCGAGGACTTTGCTACCGGGTTAGATTTTATTGGTGGTGCTTTCGCGGACGTAGGTGACACGATATATGAAACCGCTTTAACCATAGGCGAAGCCATCATAAGCGTGATTGACAAAATAGAAGACGGAATAAAGAGAGCTAAAGATTTTTTAGGCCTCCCTACGGCGGAGCAATCTTGGGGGGAGGAAATAACTAATGGGGGCTTTGGCAAAAAGGCTCTAGACTTTGGCAAAAAGGCTCTAGATTGGGTGGGCTCCACAGCCATAAGTGCCTTAGGTGGCCTAGGTACAAGAACCGTGACACCGGGTTACGCAGAGGGGGGCTTCCCTACACCGGGGATGCCTTTTATCTATGACGAGAACCCAAGCAGCCCAGAATACGTTGGTAAGCTAGGCGGGCACACTACGGTAGCCAACCAAGACCAGATAGTCGACGGAATAGCTAGGGGAGTAGCCGTTGGTATGGCAGACGCTCTATCAAAGAGTGGTAACACAGATAAGAATATTAATGTTGTACTAAAAGTTTCAGGCAGAGAGCTTGCGAGGGCGGTTAATCTAGGAAACAATGAACTAGGATACAACACGGGAGGTCTTAGCTACGTATGAGCAATAAACCGTATATGTTAATAGGCAGAGAAGCTGTCTCGTATTATAATGGCACTTCACTTTACTACAGCACGGATAAAGGTACTACCTTTACAGAGATACCTCTTACCCTAGAGGTACCCACAGATGGCTCAAGCCTTGAGATAGTTGACGTAGCAAGTTCACCTAGTGGTAAAGTAATATTATCTGTATCTTATGATGATACGGAGACCGCCACTAGTGGGGTGGCTATATATGAGGGTACTGATGGTTTCACTTTTGAGCTTGTAGATACCTACCATAGTAGTCTTTACTCGTATACCTGTAACCGATTATCATATACTGGTGGGTACTTTGTACTCGTAGGAAAAGTTACGGGTTACACAGATGACGGGTGGCTCGGATATAAACAGAGCGGCGGAGGCTGGTCTGCGATTGCGTTTAGTTCTTACGAACTCCTTGACATAGTCTATGGGGCTTCCCTTTGGGGACTATTAGGCGACGAGAATATGCTGTTAAGCTCGGATATTGACGCAAGCTCTTGGTCGACTATTTCTTTAGGCTTTACTGGTGCTAAGGGAATATGTTATAAAGAGGGAACGGAAGAGGCTTTTGTTTGCGTAGCTGACGGTGGCGTGATAGCTACTAGCGTAGACTGTATTACTTGGACGGAACAGACATCGGGTACAACGGAAGACCTATACACAGTAGCAACTAATAACGAGACCGTTATAGCGTTAGGTGATAATAGCACTTGTCTAGTATCAACCGAGATAGCTACGTGGGTTTCCGGAACAGCGTTACCAACAGGGGGCTCTTATATGGGAATTAATTATATAAGCCCTTATTTTTACACCGGCGGTACGGATGTTATGCGAAGCGAGGACGGGTTCTTCTGGGATACGATAACAGTTGACGAGGGTACTGTACTTGGTGCTGTGGCATACTATATAACAATAGATTTACCATATCCCGCTAGTGGTTTACCCGTTGAGGGACAACAGTTAGTATCCCAATCAAGAAATGTTAAAGGCGAAGTGATAGGCGAGAAGATTAATCGTAGGTTATCTAAATTTAATTTAACTTGGAATCATTTAACAGAAGCAGAATGGGTTAATATACTACAACTAATAGACGCTTTTGAGGTGTCGCTAACCTTTTGGGACACCCCAACGTCGGCGGTAGTAACTAGAAAGTTCTATTGGGGCAACAGTTCAGCTATCCCAGACAAGTGGGACCTAACAACGGAAAGTGTCGCTAAGCCTATCACCTTTAGGGATATTTCTTGTAATCTAATAGATATGGGAGGGGATGACCTATAATGATAGCTACATCTTCACGGTATAAACAAGAAATGGAGGAGACGTTACGCGGTAGCACCGATGTAACGGTATCCTTTTTTGTTACAGACCCAGACGCTGTAGCGCTTGGAACGGTAACCTCTAATGGAGAGCTACCTTTTTCTAGCGTGGCGGATATACTATCGCAAGAGGGATACCAATCAAGAATACTTTTAGAAACAGGAAGATGGCTAACCGATGGGCTATCTGATTTATCCGAAACTAATCAAGGCTACATAAGCTCCGAGGTAAGTAATTCGAGCGGAACGTTTACCTCTAATCCAGTAGTAACCCTATCCTTTAGTTCGGGGGTGTCGTTTCCTGCGTTACAGCTAATCTTTGACACGTTTAGAGGCGCATACCCTAAAGAGATTTTAGTAACCGCTATAAATTCTAGCGCTGTTACGGTCGTATCGGCAAGCACGACTATCATAGTGGGCGCTATTATATCCGTGGAAGGCGCTTTTAACGATATAACTGAAATACAAATAGAATTTGTACAGATGTATAACCCTTTGGATAGAGCGAGATTAGCTTTTGTAGGGCTAGGTAAAACACTAGAATATAAGTCCGATGATGTTAATAGTAAGCTGATATCCGCAGAGCAGACACGCTATGTAGATATAACCAATGCCACTTTACCAGAATACCTGTTCTCCTTTACGATAGATAACACCGACAAGTCCCTAAACCCAGAAGAAGAGGATAATATATTCAATTATATTACGGCGAGGCAACCTATTGACATTACTTGGAGATATACATTAGAGGCAGGTAGGGTTCAGGCTATCCCCGGCGGCAGGATGCTCACCACAGGAGAAGTTGCTTCTAGCGGTAAAGAGATTACCATAAGCGCGTCTAGTAGATTATCCTTTATGGATAAGATATATAGTAAGGGGGTTTACTCCTCTGCGGGTACAAGCTATTATGACTTAGCGGTAGCCGTATTAGAGGATAGCGATTTACCTAATGACTGGTGGAACATAGACGAAACCTTAAAGGACTATTATACTCACGCGCCTCTACCTATTTTATCGGGAAAGGCTTTACTCCAACTGATAGCAGGCGCAACGAATAGCGCTCTATATACAACAGTAAAAGGCTATATAACTATTAAATACAGCCCTACTACAGAAGTAGACTTCTACCTAAGCGAGGGTAAACAGATAGTAGCCTTCCCTGTGTTAGACCAAAAGCCTACACTAAAGAGTACTACGGTGTACTCTAGGGACTATATACCCGCTTCCTCGAGTACCACAATATTTAGTAAAGATTTTGATGGTCTTACCTTGCTTACTATAAACTATGATAGTAGTTCGGATATATCTACTTCGGTTACCGCAGGCACGGTTGAAGAGGAAAACCTATACGCTGGGTATGCAGAAATATTGGTAAGTGGAACTGGTACTCTAACAGTAACAGGTAAGAAGTTGAGTAGTACAAGTGTATCGGAAGAGAGTTATACCGATATTAGTAGAGCGCAAGTGCAAGGAGGACGCTGCATATATGATAACCCTCTGATTACTAGTACCCCACAGGCACAAGAGATAGCAAAATACCTATTCGACGTATACATTAACCGAAACACATATTCGGGTGCTTACAGAGGGCGTGCGGACTTAGAACCATTAGACGTGATATATGCGGATAACACATACTCATCATACATAAAAAGTCAAATATGGCGTAATAGCGTGTCCCTTGACAATACTGGCTTCAAAGGCAACGCACAATGGAGGGGTGTTCAATGAGTTATATATGGATACCAACCAAAACAGATAGGGTTATGCGAGATGATTGGTTTAATAGCATAAACCGTGTTGAGGGTGATACAGGCTATATCGCAGATGCTTTAGCTATACTGGATACCCTAACCATTGTGAATACTTGGTTGCGTTCGGGGATACCTACAGAGGCGGACACTACTCGTATAATCGAGAACATACAAACGTGTTTAGATGAAATGGAATTGACAGTATCCATTGTCGCTATGCCAAGTACACTAGAGAACCTAACCTTTGTAAATGCTAATAACATAGAGGAGAACCTAAGACTGTTAAAGATTGCCGTAGATGAGCAATTAGAGATACGAAGATACCCAACAGCTAGTAGCACAGCTGTAAATGGTAAAATGGTAGAGCCTTATAACTTTGGCGATATCTACCCAACCTATTAATAGGAGGACTAATTAATGGCTGATATTTATACAAAACAAACTTGGACCGCACCGGCGGGTACTAACTTAAATAAGGCGACGATAGTAAATGTCGGCGCACTTAATGATGGAGATGGCGAGAGCAGTTCTATAACCATAACACCCGCTCCTACTTTATCTAATACACCAACGCCCATAAGTGTAGCGAGGTTAGGTCATATGGAGGACGGTATTAAAGAGAATAACGATGACTTAGTTGACACTCCGGTGGTTTTGGGGGCTTCCCTTGTGGCTGTAAACAGTAACGCTAAGGAGAATAGCCTAGTCAAAATAGATATGGTCGGTGAGGGAATAACTGCTTTTAACTACGCTTACCCAGATGACTGTTCAGTAGAAACAAACACTAGTACCGACTATTATAACTATAGGGCATACTACGACAACGTAAATGCCACTTACACCAATACTATGAAAGCCCCTGCTTCTGGCGTAATTGATTTTACCGAGTACACTTTAATAAATGGGCATAAATACTTCGCTCTAGTAAAGGTAAATAGCGCACTAAGTAGCCCATCAATAGGAACGCTAACCTTTATAGAGGATGATGAGGTTACCTTAGAGGCGACCCTATATGGTGTAAAAAACTCTACCACCTATTGGACAATCACCCTTGGCGACGGAGGGGACTGGGGCTTAGCTTTATTCTCTGCGACCGCCTCCGATTTCACAGGCAACGGAACAACCTCACAAATAGTAATTGATTTAACAGAGGTGTACGGTTCAGGTAGTGAGCCAACAGACCCCGATGTTATAATGGCGGACTTGAACCTAGACTATGGCGACGATTTAGCTCACGGTTCACTAGTAACAGAGTCTAATGTAATAATATCAAATGGAACTGATGATATCTTTTTTGAACTCGGAAGAGGGGAAGAACAAACACAGTATATACAGAAACTCGCTACCGATATAACCCAAACAACAGCGACAGACCCAACAGGAACTTGGACTCAGATAACTAGTAGTTTTGGTACTTCAACTATTTATGACATATCATACGGCAACGGAGTATGGACAGCGGTTGGCACAGCCGGCAAACTAGCAACAGCGACAGACCCAACAGGTACTTGGACTCAACGTACTAGTAGTTTTGATACTGCATATATTTTAGGCATAGCCTATGGCAACGGAGTATGGACAGCGGTTGGAACATCGGGCAAACTAGCAACAGCGACAGACCCAGCAGGTACTTGGACTCAACGTACTAGTAGTTTTGATACTACACATATCCGAAGCATAGCCTATGACAACGGGGTATGGGTAGCTGTTGGATATAGTGGCAAACTAGCCACAGCGACAGACCCAACAGGTAATTGGACACAACGTACTAGTAGTTTTGATACTTCAGATATTTGGGACATAGAATACAGCAATGGTATCTGGGTAGTGGTTGGAGAAAATGGCAAACTCGCAACAGCGACAGACCCAACAGGTACTTGGACTCAGCGTACTAGTGGTTTTGGTACTGCATATATCCGAAGCATATCATACGGCAACGGAGTATGGACAGCGGTTGGAGTAGGTGGCAAGCTCGCAACAGCGACAGACCCAACGGGTACTTGGACTCAACGTACTAGCAGTTTTGATACTTCAAGTATTTATGACATATCATACGGCAACGGAGTATGGACAGCGGGTGGAGTAGATGGCAAACTAGCCACGGCTACAGACCCAACAGGAACTTGGACTCAACGTACTAGTAGTTTTGATACTACAACTATTTATAACATAGCCTATGGCGATAGTGTATGGACAGCGGTTGGAGAAAATGGCAAACTCGCAACAGCTGGCAATTATAACGACCCCGCTTCTGTTAGTTTTGATTATTCGACTAATTTAGATAGCCAAATTAAAATGTTGCAGAATATAGTATTGCAATTAACATAAAATAGCT
>Ga0222628_1000418_pt1 | contig 18255 bp, 31 predicted proteins | sample AntAcemetageno95_FD_179860 | JGI IMG/M metagenome (GOLD analysis project Ga0222628, IMG submission 179860) | Saline water microbial communities from Ace Lake, Antarctica - #95 | ecosystem: Environmental > Aquatic > Non-marine Saline and Alkaline > Saline | place: Antarctica: Ace Lake | collected...
TAATACAAACAAACTAGATAATAAGGATAGAGCATATGTTACTAAACTAATATATGATGACTTTATTCAGAATAGAATAGAAGCTTCCGCACTTAAAGGTAAACTTAAATCATACTATATCAATTTCTTAACCGCACTGTATAAGAATAATGTGAAGTGCTTCATATCAAATATACATAATAATTATAATAATAATGATGGTGGTGGTGGTGACGACTTGCATGATAAAGTACACTATTGCTAAAATATGTAGATAATGATATTAATTGAGAAAGAATACCAAGGTAGTAAATTCGAATTAGAATGGGTAGAAGAACAAATGTTCCTTCTCATTGATGATGAGATAGTATGTGGTTTTGATACTGATAAACTAATTGGCTTAGATAGAGAATATATTAAAGAAACTATACCATCACATGTGTATTATGATGTTGATTTATTTATTACTGATATAATCTATTTTATGAGAACATGGCAATGGTAGAAATATTAAAAACAATAAATTATGAGTAATAAAATATACAAACTATGTATAGTGAAATCAGAAGATGTGAAAAAAATATATGATCACACACGACTATATAAAGATACACTAGGATACTTCTCCTCAATCAAAAATGTTGAATCAGCAATCAAGAAATATGCTAAAACTATTAAAGATGATATGGACGAATTCCCAGAATATATTCAAAAGATATATTGTGATACCATGACATTAGATTTGTATTATGATGATGATGAAACTTTTGGTGAAGGGTCGCTGTTTCTAAATTATTATCGTAATAAAGTATTCTATAAAGATAAGAGCATACACAATAATATTAATGAGTTTAAAATAGGCGATTATGTTAGCTTATTTAATAAGAGAGGCGAACAACTAAAAGTAGGCGTAATTACTCATCTACCTTTAGAACATGATAACACATATACAATCTATTATGGCGTTGATGAAAATGACTATATGGACCACACACATTATGAAGGAAATTGGCTATATAAAATTGAAGTCACGGACAAGACATTGAAAGAAAAATTAGATTTAACACTTAAAAAGGTTATTAATGTGGGGTAAACCAATAATCGTGCCAAACTTTACTAATATACAAAAAAAGATGTGTTTTTCTGTATAATTTTGTGTAACTCCTATACGGTTTTCTTTATTCTTACCCACATTTTTAAATTGGTACCTAAAAGTCTATACTGGTCTTGTGAGTATTTGAAGCCCGGCTTGAGATGTAGGGCAGTGTAATTTTTGTGAATTTTGTGCCAAGATTTTGGTGCAGAAAATGTCAGCTTTTTTTGTATATTTTGGCCATTTCGTATACAAAAAAAGGGGTTACCGGATACAGAAAAACACATCTTTTTTTGTATATATACAAAGATCGGTTTGAATTTTTGTATATGCTGTTAGTATACACTTTTCAGTGTGACGTTCGTATACAGATTTCACCGTGCTGTTAGTATACAGAATTGGTCTTGCATTTCGTATACACTTTTCAGTGTGACGTTCGTATACAGATTTCACTGTTCATTTCATATAAAGAATTGGTCTTGCATTTCATATACAGATTTCACCGTGGTGTTAGTATACAGATTTTAGTATAAGGATTTGGTATAAAGGTACGGAAAATAATTGGTTTAATCAAGATTTCGCCTGGGTGAATTTTAACTTTTTACAAAAAAAGGTGTGTTTTTCTGTATTATACAGAATTAAATTTAACAGTACAGATAGGAGTTGTCTCTGTTACTTTATATAAAAACGGTTGATACTTTAAAAGATCTTCAGTTCCTTTATAAGCAAAATCAAATTCTTGAATCTGGCCGATGGTGAATTTATTATTTGAATCTAATAATTCGATAAAAGATTTTTCGTATTGTTTACGTTCTTTTTTCTTTAGTGTAGATTTCCAATATTTAACAGCATCGAATCACCAGTTTCATAAATTCCATCTTCAACATGATTACTTCGTACTAGAAATGATAATGTCTTTCTCAAAAATTCACTTCTACGATTTCTACTATAATCTAAAAGATTGTTATATTTATCAAACCAATCTGGTTTAATTGATTTTAAATGATTGACATTAATTGAATTTACTCCTTTGGTATATTCGTTTAACATTGCTAAATTCGCTTGATACCAATGGATTCCTAAGTTACGTGTACCTGTGTGTGTACGATGATATATAAATTTCTATGATCTTCTTCGATTGATAAGAAATGATTTCCACCACCTAATCCTTCGTCAGTCATTAATAAATGTTCTCGATATAATGCTTTATAATATTTAGATTTATCAAATTCTTTTATATAATTTTTCTTTGGAATCTTCATATAAGCTACTCCACAACCGGTGTCGTTTCCGCTGACTAGTGGATATATATTGAATTGTTAGTTTTGAAGGCTACACCAACTGGAATTGATTTCTCACTTGCATAATGGATATCGGGAAAAATTCGAATATCGGTAATATTAGCATTCTCTTGAATCAAATTACTAATTTGATCCATTGCTGGTTTTTCGATATAATATTTTATAGACACTTCTTTCATAATGTGGTATAAAGGTACGGAAAATAATTGAGGATATCAAGATTTCGCCTGGGTGAATTTTAACTTTATACAAAAAAAGGTGTGTTTTTCTGTAATTATTATAGTGTGTGTATTTTTTCTTCCAATACAGTTATTTTTTTATCTTCGTCTTTCAATTTATTAACACATTCTAGCGCATCATCATAACTGTTGAAACTACCTTCATATATAGATATTTCTGGGAATATCATATCAAAACTATGTAAATTGTATGTGTTTGTTATCTCAACAAAAAAACACACACTATTATCTTTAAATTTTCGTTCAATGATTTTATATGTATTGTCTATTGTTTTACCAAATTGTATAAATTCTTTTCTCTTCATAATAATAATAATTATTTTTATTTGTACACATAACAAGTGTTATGCTTGTTATTATACTCATCTTTTTAATTAAAGTTCTCTATATATGGAGAATTAACTATTTTTTTTGCATTTTCAGTTTCTGGTGAATCGATCCAATTGATTTTCCCATCACTCATATACTGACCAACGATGGTATTATTATGAACTATCATTCGTGGTCCTGTACTTTTACTTGTTGCAACGATATCACAATCAGTCGGAATCATTCCAAGTATATGTCGAGAGATTGGTAGTATATTATTTTTTCCCATATTTTTTTGTTATAATTAATTATCTTTCGATTAGTGTTAAAGATACGGAGAATATTTGGTTTTATCAAGAACTCACCTGTATGAATTTTAACTTTTGTATAAATTTATTTAATATATATTTAGCATGAGATATTTAAACAGTTATAAAATTTTTGAGGACAAGAATGAGATAGATTCTATATGTGAAAGATATGGTATTACCAATTATACAATTAGACCTGATGGTGTTGTGGATGTTGATGGTGATGTTCTTCTATATAGAAAAGGGTTATCTGTCCTACCTTTAAAGTTTGGTAAAGTTACTGGTAGTTTTCATTGTTTTAATAATCAATTAACTTCTCTTAAAGGTGCACCATCAGAAGTAGGTGGTAGATTTGATTGTTCTGATAATAAATTAACATCTTTAGAACATTGTCCACAGGAAGTACGTGGTGATTTTTATTGTTCTTATAATCAATTAACATCTTTAGAACATTGTCCTTCAGAAATAGGTGGTGATTTTTATTGTTCTTCTAATCAATTAACATCTTTAGAACATTGTCCATCTGAAGTGGGTGGTGATTTTTATTGTTCTTATAATCAATTAACATCTTTAGAACATTGTCCACAGGAAGTGGGTGGTGATTTTTATTGTAATAATAATCAATTAACATCTTTAGAACATTGTCCTTCAGAAATAGGTGGTGATTTTTCTTGTTCTCATAATCAGATAACAAGTCTAGAACATTGCCCTCAACAAGTGGGTGGTGGTTTTTATTGTGTTGATAATCCAGTAGATTTTATAGTTCGTGGTTTCATAAGAAGTGATAATAAGAATGAATGGGTTGAGTTATTTAACGATATTGATATTATACAAGGTAATAAAGTTATATATGATAGGTTAGTATGGTTTTATGAAGAAATTGGTATCAGATTGCCAGATATTTTTGCAATCTCATCACATTATAAAATAATAAAATAAATGAAGTATTTAAACAGTTATAAAAAAATATATGAGAATAAACAGGATATAGATTCTATATGTGAAAGATATGGTATAACCAATTACACTATAAATAGTGATGGTAGTGTTGATATTGATGGTGATCTCTCTTTTTCACATTTCGGTTTAGAAGAATTACCTCTTAACTTTAATATAGTTTCAGGTAATTTTAATTGTTCTCATAATCAATTAACAACATTAAAAGGTTGTCCTTCAGAAATAGGTGGTAATTTTTATTGTTCTTCTAATCAATTAACAACATTAAAAGGTTGTCGTCCTTCAGAAATAGGTGGTGATTTTTATTGTAATAATAATCAATTAACATCTTTAGAACATTGTCCTTCAGAAATAGGTGGTGATTTTTATTGTTCTTCTAATCAATTAACATCTTTAGAACATTGTCCTTCAGAAATAGGTGGTAATTTTAATTGTTCTTATAATAAATTAACAACATTAAAAGGTTGTCGTCCTTCAGAAATAGGTGGTAATTTTTATTGTAATAATAATCAATTAACATCTTTAGAACATTGTCCTTCAGAAATAGGTGGTAATTTTAATTGTTCTTATAATAAATTAACAACATTAAAAGGTTGTCGTCCTTCAGAAATAGTTGGTAATTTTTATTGTTTTAATAATCAATTAACTTCTCTTAAAGGTGCACCATCAGAAGTAGGTGGTGATTTTTATTGTAATAATAATAAATTAACAAGTCTAGAACATTGCCCTCAACAAGTGGGTGGTGGTTTTTATTGTAATAATAATCAAATAACAAGCCTTGAGTATTGTTCTCAGCAAATAGGTGGTGATTTTTATTGTACTGGTAATCCAGTAGATTTTATAGTTCGTGGTTTCATAAGAAGTAGAAAAAAGAATGAATTAATTGAGTTATTTAATTATACTGATATTATCCAAGATGGTGATGTCGTTATATATGATAGGTTAGTATGGTTTTATGAAGAAATTGGTATCAGATTGCCAAATATGGGTGAGATTGCAAAACATTATAAAATAATAAAATAAATGAAGTATTTAAACAGTTATAAAAAAATATATGAGAATAAACAGGATATAGATTCTATATGTGAAAGATATGGTATAACCAATTACACTATAAATAGTGATGGTAGTGTTGATATTGACGGAGATGTTCATTTATATAGTAAAAACTTATCTAAATTACCTCTTAACTTTAATATAGTTTCAGGTAATTTTAATTGTTCTCATAATCAATTAACATCTTTAGAACATTGTCCTTCAGAAATAGGTGGTGATTTTTCTTGTCATAATAATAAATTAACATCTTTAGAACATTGTCCATCTGAAGTAGGTGGTGGTTTTTATTGTTCTTATAATGAATTAACTAGCCTTGAGTATTGTTCTCAGCAAATAGGTGGTAATTTTTATTGTACTGGTAATGAATTAACATCTTTAGAACATTGCCCTCAACAAGTGGGTGGTGATTTTTATTGTGGTACTAATCAAATAACAAGCCTTGAGTATTGTCCTTCAGAAATAGGTGGTGATTTTTCTTGTTCTTATAATCTGATAACAAGTCTAGAACATTGTCCTCAACAAGTAGATGGTGATTTTTATTGTGTTGATAATCCAGTTTATACTATAGTTCGTGGTTTCATAAGAAGTGATAATAAGAATGAATTAATTGAGTTATTTAACGACACGGATATTATCCAAGATGATGATGTCGTTATATATGATAGGTTAGTATGGTTTTTTGAGGAGATTGATATGGAATCACCAGATATTCATGAGATTGCAAAACATTATAAAATAATAAGATGATGATGAGATATTTAAACGGATATAAGATATTTGAAGATAAGAACGATATAGATTCTATATGTGAGAGATATGGTATAACCAATTACACTATAAATAGTGATGGTAGTATAGATGTTGATGGCGATGTTAATGTATATCATAGAGTGTTAACTAAATTACCTATAAAGTTTGGTAAAGTAAGTGGGGCATTTCATTGTGGTACTAATCAATTAACCGGCCTTGAAGGTGCACCACCATCAGAAGTAGGTGGTCATTTTACATCTAATAATAATCTGATAACAAGTCTGGAACATTGCCCTCGCCGAGTAGTGGGTTATTTTTCTTGTTCTTATATCCCAAATTCCCCTCATGTGTTCATCAAAACCTTCTTCCAAAAATGAACCCAAATAATAATTTAATTTCAGTTCATCTTCTTCATCAAAAATATTATAATAAAGCCATAAATTCTTAGGATTAATATCCACAACATAGATGATATTCTCCATTATGTGCTTATATCTTTTCTTTGAATCTGGTTCCCAAGTCTTCAAACCCGTCATAAACTTATCTAATAATACTACTTGGTAATTACCAACACCACAACTTGGATCTAAAACTTTTGCATAAGGATTAGTCCAAAAATCATCATCTAATAAAGATAGTTGTTCATTTACGCAACCAGGATTATCATATATGGGTGTGGACACTTCACCAAAAGTCTTTCTTTCGACTTCAGAAATACCAAGATAAGAATTTATAAGTTCTATAATGCCTTTTTTAGAGCGCATATCAATTTTATTATTTTTTATTGGTCTTAATAACTTTGTATTTATTAATTCCAAATCTTTTTCCAAATCAAATCTTAAAATTGCAAATTTTAGATAATTCCTTACATCATCAGAGAACCCATCAATACTATCTAAAATATCAATAGAGTATTTTTCAATGATTTCAGTGTCTATTATATCTTCTATATATTTCTTATCCATAATATATCACAATATACGAAATTATATTAACAATTAAAAGTTTTTTGTTTCATTTATTCTATGCTAAAATGTCAATAAAGTTTATCATAGTATAATCTTTAAATTTTGTAATTCCTCTTTTATACCATCGTTTTTACACAATTCTTCAATTATGCAATTCTGTAAAAACTTTGATCTATTTGTGAATTTTTCATCCATAATTTTTAATACATCAGAATCTAATGTTATAGAAACCGTTATCTTTTTTATTTTCTTCTTTCTCATATTATATATATTAAAAGTCAAAAGTCAAAACACAACAATTTAACATTATTTTCATATTATTTTCAAACTTTATCATACTTAAAGTTTATATAATAAATGAGAAAGAAAATTCCAGAAGAAAAGAAAAGAAAAACTGTATCATTTTCAATTGATCCCAGAGTCTATAAAATGTGGGAAAATTATTGTGAAGAAAATGGTATTGAAAACTATTCAGAATATATAGAATTACTGATTAATGAAAAAATAAAAAACGATAATGAAAGAAAAATTAATTAAAGCATTTAAAGATTCACTTGGAAATGATTGTATTAAAAATAGGAATGGTAATAAAATATCCATTATTACTAAAAATGACACAGAGATAGAAATTATGATTGATGATTTGAGTTTTGGTGGTATATATCTTGAACGTTCTGCACAACCTAAGATATGTAATAAAACACAAAATGTCTGGGAAAACATCACAATTGATGAGTATAATAATTTAAAAAAATTATATGAAGAATTAGATGACGTATTCAGAGGTGTCTGATTTAAGGACTTCTAAAATCGGTAATATTAATGATGGGTCTTCTTTAAAACTTGGAATTGCCATTGCCCAGGGTAGGCGAGGGCGACACCCTTCTGAAGCAAGCCTTCTTACATGATGGTTTTCGTGCCTAGACCATTTCAATAATTGTAGCATCGTTTGCTTTTCATATTTGATTATAAATGGTCTAATAGCAAATTCATAGCTTATTAGTTGTGTGACTTTTTCAAGTGCAGGTATTGAAATTTCATAATTATTGAGACCGTATTGTTCTATGTAATCAGGAATAAAAATAAGACATAAGTTGTCTGGATTGTTTTTTGTTTGGTAGTAATATACGATTTTCAAATTATAATATAAAGTAAATTGCAGAGTAAAGACAGTTCTTGTTGTCGTTTCGTAATAATCCAGTTGTTAAACAAATGAATGATTTGTTAGGTGAGATCTATTCTATATGGCAATGATTAGCCACTTTTATTCATAATTCTGAAGTATCAAAAGCTTGAATTTGATGACTGTCAAAATAAAGACAAACTTGTTTTGGAGCCCATGTCACATCAATTCCTTCAGTTATAATTGCATAATGTAATACCAGTAACTTTTGATCCAGAATTTCACCATCCTGTTTTAATTTATTTAACCATTCTGATCTAGAGTAACCTACTCTAAATCATGTGATGTAGTTTTGAAATGATGTTTAACTTTTATTTCCATAGGTAGTAAAGATACGGAAAAATATTCATATATCCCACTTAAATTTCGTTAAACAGTTCTTCTATTATTAATTCAACAGTTTCAAATAAAATTTGTTTATCTATATTTTTGTGTAGTATAAATATTTGTTTATTTTTAAATTTATTGGTTGTTAATTCGAAATCATATTCGTCACACAATTCATTCGAAAATTTTTGATATAATATTTTCCTACCTTTTGATTCATCAATTGCACCAAATATTACAGATTTTGGTATTTTATTTTCAATTAAATATTTCATACCAACCTTTACGGTTGATAGAACAGACATAAACCCGGTATTGAAATTTGTTAAATTTATATCAAGATCGTTTTTATCTTCATCATAGATATAAAATTTATAAGTCCATATATCATTTTCATGGTGTTTACATTTTATTTGATATATTTTATCATTAACCATGAATGAACCAATTAATTCTGAATTATTCTCAACCCAATCTATCCCCACTGGTGTATTAAATGACTCGAAAAATTTATCAAGTGATTCTTCTAAATTAAATTCACTATTTCCCATAATATATTTCATTTCTTATATATTCTTTTCAGTGTGACGTTCGTATACAGTTTTATCTACTTATATTTACACTGGAACTATTTACATATAGGCATTTTGGGCAATATTCAACCCAGGTGCTTAATAATACATCACCGCTATATACATCAGAGTTACTTGCTATTTCGAATTCAATATTGCAGCAAGTGCAGTAGTTTTTATTTTTATCATTACTCATCTGTTATTTTTTGTTGATGTATTTTTTAAGAAACACATGGTAGTCTGCCCATAGTATGTTTTGTATTTCATCATCATATCCCAAGTCTTTAAACCATTTCATAAAACTTTCTTCAGTTATGTGATTCTGTTTTTCTGGCCAATACATTATTTCAGTTGTTATATAACTTAATGATTCTTTACCTCTTGCGATTTGGCGTTCTCGTCGCCATTTTTTCTCCCACGGTATGCTTCTAAATCACCACCCATGGTCTGTATCATCAATTCTCCAAATGCTCCCATATATATAATTTTACTTTTATTAGATATAAAGATACGGAAAATAATTGAGGATATCAAGATTTCGCCTGGGAGAATTTTAACTTTCTACAAAAAAAGGTGTTTATTTTTGTATATTAAAATCGAAAACTATTTTAGGTGCATAAACTTCACTTTCTTCTAAATGCACATTTATACAATTTTTGTAATCTAAATTCAAGCTAAAGGATTATAATACAAGCTTTCAAGATTAACAAATAAAGTTGAATAGTCTAAGTCAGCATCTGTAGAAGTTGCAACGTTTTAGTATAGTCTATGCTACCATTGTATTCAGTAGGTATGTATATTCTGTACAGTTTTAGTTTGTTTCTAATAGGGTCTGTTTTCTCACGTAACTTTTGATATACATTATGTATTTCGTCAATGCTGTTTGCTTCTAACCTTGTTAAGTCAAAGTAATTAGGTAATAACTCTATAAAGCTAAGTTTAAATGTACCACGTTTGTAGAACAAGCCATCCTGCTCATAATAGTCATTAGCATTGACCTTTGTGCCTAAAATGTTATAGCCACCATTGATAGCATTAGGTATTTCGTGAAATTGCTTAGGGTATTTATACTCTAGTTCACAAGCAATCAGTATATCCCTAAATGTCTCAGCTATATGCGTATTAGGCACATATTCATTTATCTGCGTTTTTGCATTGCATGTATGCTTAATGTACGTATGTATTATGCTAAATGATTTATCGAAGTGGCTCATGTTTTAAGTTAATGTTTGTTATTGTTATATAATATAATCAAAATAATTCAAACTAAAAAATTTTTGGGTACTTATTTTTCAACTATATTTTTGGCATACATACATGACACCAGACAAGTCTTTATCATCACTCATAATTAATTATCTATTTCGTATAATTCATCAATACAAACATAACCACCTTCAATTATTTTCCCATTCTTTACTCTATCAATTCTCACTCTTTCACCATTTTTTACCCTATCAGAGCTGATGTATACGATTTCATCTGTTCTTTGGTAGAACCATCTTACACCAGTAGGAACTCTAAATTGATATTTAGAATTTTGATTTAATATGTCAAACATTTCCTTTTGGTCTGGATTAAATGTTCCGATTAATTTCTCTATCATTTTTTTATATCTTTATAGATTTCGTATAATTTATCAATACCTTTATTCTTTATTGTTGTATCAACAATATCCGCAAATGTTACCCAAAATCCCTCATTATTATCAATGAGTGTTGAAATCATTTTACCATTAATTGTTTTTATTTTATTATTGAAAACATTTGCTTCTGTGTACCAATGTAGTCCTTCACAATTTGTGAATACTATCATATTATCACTTCTATTATGATCTACATCATAATTTACTATACTTTGATATGCAAATTGCTTTAAATCTCTTTCTTTTAATCTGTAGGTTGGATTACCTCTGAATTTAATTTGTATTGTTGCTGGTACACCTTCAATATTTTTACCGAACCCATCGACTCCATTATCATCTTCTGATTCAACTGGTAGATAATCAAATATACCTATTCTATTATCTGATTTAAATTGTAGGAAGAATACTTCTGCAAAGATTTCAAAAAGGTCACCAATAAATTTATACTTACCTAGTTTAACATCATCTTCAATTTCACTATCGGTATAACCATAGTCTTGAGACATATCACTTATTTCATCAATCTCTTTTAATAGGTCATTTAGATTACGTTTTTCAATTAAACGTATAAATGTTTGCCCATAATCTTTGTGTAATATGGTATTGAATGCTTCATGTTTTATCTCCATAGATATAAAGATACGGAAAATAATTGGTTTATTCAAGATTTTACCTGTATGAATTTTAACTTTTGTATAAATTTATTTAATATATATTTAGCATGAGATATTTAAACCATTATAAAATATTTGAGTCTGTTCAAGATATAGAATCTATATGTGAAAGATATGGTATAACCAATTATACAATTAGGGCTGATGGTAGAATAGATGTTGACGGAGGTGTTCATTTATATAGTAAAAACTTATCTAAATTACCATTAAAGTTTGGAACAGTTACTGGTGATTTTTATTGTGGTACTAATCAATTAACCGGCCTTGAAGGTGCACCTTCAGAAGTAGGTGGTTATTTTTATTGTGGTACTAATCAATTAACCAGTCTTGAAGGTGTGCCAACAAAAATAGTTGGTGATTTTAATTGTGGTAGTAATCAATTAACTTCTTTATTCGGTTGTCCTCGCCGAGTAGTGGGATATTTTTCTTGTGTCGATAATAAATTAACATCTTTAGAACATTGCCCTAAAGAAATAGTTGGTGATTTTTATTGTAATCATAATCAGATAACAAGTCTAGAACATTGTCCTCAACATGTAGATGGTGCTTTTAATTGTTATAATAATCCAGTAGATCTTATAGTTAGTAGCTTCACAGGAAGTAGGAAAATGAATGAATTTATTGAGTTATTTAATTATACTGATATCGTGCAAGGTAATAAAGTTATATATGATAGGTTAGTATGGTTTTATGAAGAAATTGGTATCCAATTACCTGATATGAGTGAGATTGCAAAACATTATAAAATAATAAGATGATGATGAGATATTTAAACAGTTATAAAAAAATATATGAGAATAAACAGGATATAGATTCTATATGTGAGAGATATGGTATAACCAATTATACAATTAGACCTGATGGTGTTGTGGATGTTGACGGAGGTGTTCATTTATATAGTAAAAACTTAACTAAATTACCATTAAAGTTTGGTAAAGTAAGTGGGGCATTTGATTGTTCTGATAATGAATTAACATCACTATCCGGTTGTCCATCTGAAGTAGGTGGTAGATTTGATTGTTCTAATAATAAATTAACATCTTTAGAACATTGTCCATCTGAAGTAGGTGGTAGATTTGATTGTTCTAATAATAAATTAACATCTTTAGAACATTGTCCATCTGAAGTAGGTGGTTATTTTAATTGTTCTTATAATAAATTAATATCACTATACGGTTGTCCTCGCCGAGTAGTGGGTTATTTTTCTTGTTCTGATAATAAATTAATATCACTATCCGGTTGCCCTCAGCAAATAGTGGGTGATTTTTCTTGTTCTTATAATCTGATAACAAGTCTAGAACATTGTCCTCAACAAGTAGATGGTGCTTTTTATTGTACTGGTAATCCGGTCATTTATATAGTTCGTGGTTTCATAAGAAGTGATGATAAGAATGAATTAACTGAGTTATTTAACGATACGGATATTATACAGGATGGTGATGTCGTTATATATGATAGGTTAGTATGGTTTTTTGAGGAGATTGGTATCCAGTTACCAAATATTGATGAGATTGCAAAACATTATAAAATAATAAAATAAAATTCCAAATTTAATATATAAATAAAACACAAATAAAAATGAGATATTTAAACAGTTATAAAATATATGAGAATAAGAATGATATAGCTTCTATATGTAGAAAGTATTATATTCAAAATTATACAATTAGACCTGATGGATTAGTTGATGTTGATGGTGGTGTTAATCTATATAGTAAGGGGATAACTGAATTACCTTTAAAGTTTGGCATAGTTACTGGTGGGTTTCTTTGTTCTTATAATCAATTAAAAAGTCTTGAAGGTGCACCATCAGAAACAGGTGGTGATTTTGATTGTTCTCATAATGTGATAACAAGCCTGGAACATTGCCCTTCAGAAGTAGGTGATGATTTTTGGTGTAATAATAATGAATTAACTAGTTTAAAAGGTGCACCTGAAGAAGTAGGTGGTGTTTTTTATTGTAATGAAAATAAGATAACAAGTCTTGAATATTGTCCATCAAAAGTGCGTAGTGGTTTTAATTTTCGTAATAATCAGATAACCAGTCTAGAACACTGTCCTAGCCAAATTAATGGTAATTTTTATTGTGATGGTAATCCGGTTAATTATCTAATTCCTAGTTTTTCAGGAAGTAGGGAAAAGAATAAATTTGTTGAGTTATTTAATGATGCAGATATCATACAAGATGATACTATCATTTATGATAGGTTAGTATGGTTTTATGAAGAAATTGGTATCCAGTTACCAAATATTGATGAGATTGGAAAACATTATACAATAATAAGATAGGATGATGAGATATTTAAACAGTTATAAAAAAATATTCGAATCCAAGAACGATATAGATTCTATATGTAGAAGGTATGATATTACTAACTGACATAGATGAGATAAAGCTATTACTTAGAGGAACTGTTGATTTTAAGCGAGTAGGTGATGATACATTAGAAATTGATGGAAAAGAGTATCAAAGATTTCCCATATGATAACAATACTAAAAAGGGTTTAACTGGGTTACCAAATTATATAGCGGATGAAATTTCTGATACTGTTATTTATTGGAAAGGAAAATAGTTATTTTTCTATTTTATAATATGTGGCTATTTTTTTATCTATACTTTCGAGTCCGGGTTGGTCAATAGGTAATATCCAATTTCTAATTTCTTCATAGAACCATTCTAATCTATCCCATATAACAGAATCACCTCTAACGATATCTGTATAATTAAACAATTCTATTAAATCATCATGATTCTCAAGAAGAATAAAAGGTAGCACTATTAAATCTATAGGATTATTACCACAGTTAAAATTACCATTAATATATTTTTATTTTATTATATAAATAAGAAGTAATAGCCTATTACAAGGCACACTAGCAATATTTTTATCGCTATAAAGTTTCTCAACCCTTTTTTAAAATCTCTATTCATAGTGTATTTATTATTAAAAAGATTATAAAGAAGAATCATAATCAGAATCCTGTAAGCTTTCGACAAGGTTACTTGTCTCAAACCATGTTATCATTTAACTGATCTACTCACCATATTATAGTCGCGCACGGACTCAATTTTTTAATGAGAGAAGATCCCCATAATTTATAGGCTTCACAACCTATGGGTGCCACTTACCCGACTATTATTGACCTGCTTACCGCCTAAGTCTGTTTGTGTTGCAACTCGGATCTTTTAATCTTATTACTAAGACTTTTGTGGTTACAAACGATTGATTTCGGGTCTTTCGGGGTTTCTGGTTTGTTGGACTGTACTATAAACCCTTTTTCTATATTGCCAACCTAACAGCTTTAACTTTCAATCTCCCACACCTTTAGCAGAGTTGTTCTGAATTTCCTCAACGTTAATTGATATATAACGCAGCGATAACTCCTCTTCTTATAATCTTATGTAAAGATACGGAAAATAATTGGTTTAATCAAGATTTCGCCTGGGTGAATTTTAACTTATCATACAAAAAAATGCAGAAACTTATTTAATATATAAGAAAAAGAAAATATATATTATGGGATTAGTAACAAGAGCAGGAAAAGAAAGTAAGTTGACCATTGCAGAAATGGATGGAAACTTAACATATTTACAAGAATTAGCAGAAACAGGAGGGAACATAATACAAACTTCATATTTTGACCTAAAGGCAATAGTAACTTTAAGTAAATTAGTACCGGGACAGCAGTATCAAATTACTGATTTTGCAACAGCTTATAATATCTTTGATGGTGGAGATTTTACTATTATTGAGGAACAAGTAGGGACGAATGAGCCAATAATTGTAACGGCAATTTCTACAACAGAGATTGATAAGGTTGCTATTTCTACTACTTATCCTAAAGATATATTGCATTATTCTCTTGATTTAGTGGATGATACCGATATAGGTTTTGGTGATGGATCAGGAACTCCAACAGATAATTTTAAAGGACAAATCTATTATAGAGAAGATATTATTCAGAATAATATTTGTCGATATGACTTTAGAAATGTTAAATTTAGACGTTGGGCAGTTGATGCAGTTAGTCATACTACACTTACTTATGCTTCTTTCACAGGTGATATTGGTCTTATGGTTGGGGCAGTTACACTGAATGCGGATTTTGCAGGTACTATTGGTAATTCCATATTTATGGACGCAAAAGGTGCAACTTTTGGTGATATGATTGATGATTGGAATTTAGCAAATACTAAAAATACTGTTACTTTTGATGACAGTCCTTGGGCGGGTGAGCCAAGTACTATTGCTATAATTCTTGCAGAAACTCCTTCTAGTGGTATTACTCTTAGTGGTGGCACATTTACTACTTATACTGCAAAAGATGTTATAAAATCGGTTACAGATGGTAAAATATATAAATGTATAGTTCCTTTAGAAAAGAAAGACCCTACTCATGATGCAGTTCCTTTAGAAAAGAAAGACCCTACTCATGATGCAGCAGGAACAGACCCTAGTGCTGATACTACAAATTGGGTATTATGGTTAGATATAGTTACAGATGCTTATGTTAGTTGGACTAAGGATATAACTAAATTTGATACTGGTGATATAACTACCACCAATTTAATTTTTGTTGCAGGAACGTATCAAGATTTATATACATTTGGTGTTTATTATGCAGGATGCAGAGATAATAATATAGGTGGAATAAACATAGCATTAATGAAATACAGCACCTCACTTAATAATATTGTTTTAAAATCAGAATTAGCTAATGATACTTCTGTTATAGGTAGTATTATTCATACTAATAGTTTCTGTAATACTGTAGGAGTAGGATTTGGTTTCAATACAACATTACAATTATTTGCTTATAATGTGATAGGTTTAGCTTTTGGAAATAATAAGATAGATGATTATTTCTTTAAGAATGTGATACATGATGATACAGAGCGAAATAGTTTTGGTCTTAATTTTAATAAGAATGTCGTATTAGACAATTTTAAATTCCAGAATATTTTGGCAGGTGTAAATCAAACAGATTTCGCATTATCTACTCATGTTTACGGTGAATATAATACCACAATATATAATGACAAAACAAATGGCCTTAAATTATCTTATATGGATAACAACAACATGAAAACAGCAGATGTAACAGACTAAGGTAGAGGAACTAAAATAATGAGATATTTAAACAGGTATAAAATATTTGAGGATAAACAGGATATAGATTCTATATGTAGTAAATATAAGATAAGAAATTATACTATAAATAGTGATATCTACAGTGCCAAAGATGATGTTGATTTATCTAATACGGGATTATCTACTATACCATTAAAGTTTGGTAAAGTTACTGGAGTTGGTGGTTTTTTCTGTGCTAATAATCAAATAACAAGTCTTAAAAATTGTCCTTCTTATGTAAGTGGTCATTTTTATTGTGCTAGTAATCAAATAACAAGTCTAGAATATTCTCCTCGCCATATAGGTGGTGCTTTTTATTGTAATCATAATCTGATAACAAGTCTAGAACACTGTCCTCAACAAATAGATGGTAATTTTTATTGTATTGGAAATCCGGTCAATTATATAATTCCTGGTTTCACAGGAAGTGAAAGAAAGAATGAATTAATTGAGTTATTTAACGATACGGATATTATACAAGATGGTTATAAAGTTATTTATGATAGGTTAGTATGGTTTTATGAGGAAATTGGTGAGAAATTGCCGAATTTAGAAAGAGATATGGTTAAAAAATATTATACAATAGTTAGATAATGAGATATTTAAACAGTTTCTGCTATATCAGTTAGAGCAATGATAACACATCCCGTTTTATCTGGAGGTGCTTACTCAAATATAGAGAAGTCTGAATTATGCGAACTTATAACTACAGATACAATTCCATTAAGAGATGAAAAAGAATTTGTAGATTTGAAAAATCAACGAGAAAGATTACCGTATTGTCAGTAGATGAGATGCTAAGTGGAGTTATTAAAAAAGTTAATACACATGAATCTATTAACTCTACATTTAATATGAAACCTGCTAAAAAAATATAAAATAAAACACAACAATAAAAATCTGAAAATGTTTATTGTTGTGTTTTTTATTTAAAAAATTATTAATATAATTTTTCTACCAATACGTAGTAGGGTACTGCTAAGAACATTCCTATTACTAAATTAAGTGTTATGTTATTCGCATCTATATACGATATCGTTAAAACACCGGTATTATCTGCGAAAATTAAATTACTTTGTTTATTTGTGAAGTATTCGATATTATTAGTACCATCCTTTTCAAATACTAATGTTGTTCTCCACATTATACCACCAAGATTGTGTTCAATATTATACGTAGATGGAAGGTCACCTATTGATGTACCACCTGTTAAACCCACTTTAGATCCATTTTCTATTATTTGTGAAAAATCTCCACTAGTTGCAGCTAGTGCGCGCCCGCGCACTAGCTGGTTACCTAAGTTCCAGGAAGCAATCTGTTGAGTTATAGTTCCTTCACCATCTCCTTTTAGACCTATTCTATTTCCTGCAGAACCAATAGTCACTGCTGTCATCACAACTTCAGTAGCACAACCATCTGGTGTTCCTGTATATGAAGCGTATGTATTCTCTGTTTCCGGAGTAAAAACTATTACTTCTCTATAAATATCTGTTTTCTTATCTAAATAAGTTAAATTCCCATCCATTTCTTCGATGGTTAGTTTACTTTCTTTATCACCTCTTAATATTAATCCCATAATTATATCTTTATTTTACATATATATATTAAATTTAAATCTTCATTTTTGTATAATTCATAAAATTTCCTTATCTTTATATAAATATTAAAATTGTCTTATCAGTTGGCTGGTGCTACTGTAAAGAACACTTTTGAAACTTACTTGTTCGATTCAAGTTTAAAAACTGGTGTTCGTGAATT
>Ga0222628_1000422_pt1 | contig 18216 bp, 54 predicted proteins | sample AntAcemetageno95_FD_179860 | JGI IMG/M metagenome (GOLD analysis project Ga0222628, IMG submission 179860) | Saline water microbial communities from Ace Lake, Antarctica - #95 | ecosystem: Environmental > Aquatic > Non-marine Saline and Alkaline > Saline | place: Antarctica: Ace Lake | collected...
GTTAGAAAAAATTACAAAAAGTAAGCACAAATGAAAAATATAAATAATGTAAATAAACTTATTAATAGAGTTGACTCTACTAAATTTCAATGTTCTAAATGTGGAAAATTTTTTAATAAAAACGAAGTAGAAATAACAAAATCTGGAATTTTTTGTAACAAATTTGATTGTTATCTTGGTCTTAAAGATGCACTTAAAGATAAAGAAAAAAATGAAAACTAATATAGAGAAACTCCAACTTAACAAAGACCCAATAGAAAAACTTATTAATAGACTTAATCCGAATATGATTTATTGTCCAGTTTTTCATTACTATGCAGATATAACTAATCCAAAAGATTATTTCTTCACTAACGTAAAGTGCAATTCATGTAAAAAATGTGTTATAAATGAAACAAAACAAAATAGAAGAATTAATTAATTCTATCGATCCAGATAAATTACAATGCAAATTTTGTAAAAAATACTTTAGTAAAAAAGAATTAAAAAAACAATCAGAATATCCTACTGTAGTAAACTTAGAATCAGTAGATACTTTTATATGTATGAAATGTTTTAAAAATTGTTGGAAAAAAATCCATCCATGACTTTACTAAAAAATAAAGTAAATAAACTTATTAATACAATTAATCCATTAAAAAGTTTTCATTGTACAGTATGTAATAATTATTTTAATGAAAAAGAAGTTAGAAATATAATGAAAATAACATCTGATCATATTTTCCCAACTTCTAATATAGAAGCTGATATAATATGCAATAAATGCCGACATAAAAAATGAATACAAACAAAATAGAAGAACTTATTAATAGTTTAAACCCAAACTTAATTCAATGTCCAATCGATAAACAATGGAGAGTAATAAAGATATATAAAAAATCTCAAATCTTTCATTATCGATATTTAGAATGCTTTCAATGTCATTACTGTAAAGATCAAATATATGAACACAAACAAAGTAAAAGTATTAAATAATTTAGACTTTAAAAAAAAGAATCAATGTGTTGTTCGTTTAACTACATCTGTATGGAGTGATAAACGAGGAATACATTTAAAGAAAAGTCTTTTATTCTTAAAAACAAAAAGTTATGGATTTCAAATATTATCAGAAGATATTGCATGCATTGGTGCTAATGAAATATTACCAAGAATTATAAATTTACAAAAATGTGATGATGGTATATATGAAGTAATAGTTATTAATGAACAAAGAGATTGGGAATCAGGAACTATAGAAGATTATGATTATAAATTAATATCTTTCAAATGAATACAAACAAAGTAGAAGAACTTATCAACGTTATTGATCCAGATAAATATCAATGTTATAAATGTAAAAAATGGAGAGATAAAAAAGATATGGCTAGAACTATAAATAATAATGTTATTAGTATGTTATGTAAAATATGTCATCATAGAGCAATAAATAAAAAATATCACTAGAAATGAAAAAAAGTGAATTTTATGAGTATAAGTAAAATAAAAGAACTTATTAACATTTTAGATCCAACTAAAATACAATGTACAGCTTGTAAAAAATGGTTTAATATAAAATTTGATCAATTATACATATTAAAATATAGAATATGCATAGCTTGTTATGTTAAAAATAGAGATAAGTACAAAGATAAACAATCAATTGAATCTTTAACAAATATGCATAGAGATTTTCTATATGAAAACAGTAAAAAATACAAACAACAAAGTAGAAAAACTAATCAATCAGTTAGATCCAAATAAAATTAAATGTATGTATTGTGATAGATGGTTAAAGAAAAAAGAAATAATTATTATACATACTACCAATAATATACATTGTTGTTCAAAATGTTGGATACATGTTAAGATTTGAAAGTTTAAAAATGAAAAATAATAAAGTAGAAGAACTTATCAATGCTTTAAGTCCAAATAAAATACAATGTTATAAATGTAAAAAATATAAATATGTTAGTGTAATGATGAAAGATGTAATAGCACGTGAAAATAATAAATTAGTATATATGTGTATGAAATGTTTTAACCAAGCAAACTTTAATAACAATGAAAAACTTCTTAGCGGATTAATGTGATAAAGTAGAAAAACTTATTAATAAGAAATAATATGAATAATAATATAAAAACAATAAAATTAAATTGCGGTGAAGGTAGAACTCAAATTAGTTTATCAATAATACCAGTAGCTTGGGGTGCTGTAGGTGATGGTATATTTATATTTGATGGTGAAGGTGGGTTAAAGAAAAGAAACTTAAAAAAAGAAATTAATATTATTAATAAACGTGCTACTGGAAAATTACTTCGAGGAGAGACTCCTAAATCTTTTGCTATTCCAGTAGATAAAGAATTTCATTTACCAATAAAAGTTTATGTTGGTATTTTAGCATTAAAGGAGCTATGTAAAGAAATAAATCAAGGCAAATATGAGTATTTTAGATATCTTGGTATATTTGGTTAAAAATGAAAACTAATAAAATAACAGAACTTATCAATCAGTTAGATCCAAATAAAATGCGATGTGATGCATGTAAAAAATATAAAGTTATAAAGTCTTTTCCTAAAGTTATGAATTCTTTTTCTTATAAAAATTCTACCGTAAGAGGATTCGAATTTATGTCCTGTGTATGCAAAAAATGTCATATGAAAACTAAACGCAGGGTTGAGATATATCCTTAAAATTTAAAAATGAAAAAAAATATAAACAACGACAACAATATAAATAAGCTTATTAATGCTTTGGATTCAAATAAAATACAATGTCCAAAATGTAAAACATTATTTACATATAAATATCATGATGAAGATTTTAAATTAAATTATAATTACATCAATAAACGAAATTGTTGTTATCATTGTTGGGTTGAAGAAAAAAGTAAAGAAAATGAATTGATAAAGGAGAAACATGGAACATCTTGACTTTGTAATATGGATGATTGGATGGGGATGGTTAATTGCTAAGTTTGATTTTGAAGCAGGAGTAGGAGTAGGAACAAAAGAAATTAAAAAATTAGATAGAATAGGTTTAGGTATGAAATCTATTTTTATAATTTTATGGTTTGTAATTGCTATTAAACTTTGGTAAAAATGAAAACTGACAAAATAGAAGAACTTATTAATAAAGAAACAATATGAATAATAATATCGATAAACTTATTATTTCTTTAGATCCTACTATAGTGCAATGTAATACGTGTAAAGGTTTTTTTAAAATAAAAAATATATACAATATAAGATTTTCTTCTAAAGCTACCAATTTAAATATACCAACATTTTATAGAGAATGTTATAATTGTTTTATGAAAAGACCAAATGGAAAGATTAAATAATTTTTTATGAAAAATATAAACAACAACATAAATAAACTTATTAATGCTTTAGACCCAAATATAAAACAATGTATAGGTTGTAAAAAATGGAAAAATAGATTAAAGTTTATAGATTCAAATAAAGTAGAATTAGATTGCTGTCATAAATGTTGGGATATTATAGTTAAAAATATTACTTAATGTTATATGTATAAATAATTAAAAATTTATCATAAAAATATTGCGCTCCGTAAGAATTTTCTATTTTCAGCTCCCACTCTATCAATATAAAAAAGGAGGATAATAATGAAAAAAACAATATCAAACAGAGTATTTAATTGGTCTATGATTATGATTATCTTTTTAGTATTTTTATTTTTAACTATAATAGTATATGCTAATAATAATACAAATACTACTAGTAAAACAAATTTTACATTTAATACAATTTATGAAACAAATAATAATATTTATACAAACTGTGTAACTCCAGAGTTTAAAAAAGGATTTAAAGCAGGTGTAAAATTTGGTATATTATCTTATATGCAAAATCCAAAAGAAGATGATGTAAGATTTCATATCAAAGAAGCACAGGAATGGTATTGGTTAATAGTAGTAGATAACGGTAAAACATTATTAAAAATGGCAGAAAGAAATGAATTAAATATAACAACAAACAAAACACACAATGAAAAATAAAACAATAAATAAAAAAACTAATAAAGAAGAAATACCTCTATTCTTAGTGTATGGTGTTAGTTCTTTAGAAAAAAATTCTCCATTAGAACCATACGCAGCATATCCTACTTCTGGTATGGCTAGAGTATATTCTTCAAATATGGGCAGAGAAAGTAAAATTATAGAAGGAATCTTTATTCCAAAGAAAACTATAAAACAAAGTAAAAAATTATGAATAATGCTAAAATTAAAATAAAAGAATTTCTTAAAACTTTAGATAATAACGATGCAGAAGAACTTATTAAAACTTTAAACCCAAATACATTACAATGTAAAAAATGTAAAAAATGGTTTTCTAAAGGTGATTTTAATTATGATTATACTAATTTTTTCGATGTTTATATAAAATGTTATGATACTGCAGAAAGAGAACGTGCACCACAATTAACAATAATAAGACAAAAGAATTAACAATACTAATCATGAACATTAGCAATGCAGAAGAACTTATCAATACTCTTAATCCAAATATAATGAAATGTAAAAAATGCAAAAAATGGTTTTTTAAAGATGAACCTAGTGATAATTATATTAAACTTTTCGATGTTTGCATAAAATGTTATAGAAAAAAATTTCCTAAATTTAATTTCAATTCTAATAATAAATGATTATATAATACATATTTTAAAAATGAGAGTAAATAATGAAAAACAAAGTAGAAGAACTTATTAATCTTTTAGACCCAAATACAATTCAATGTACCAAATGTAAAAAATTTTCAACCGCAAGAGAATTTTCTGAAGAATTTCTTTTTAGAGAAAAATTTCATACATTTAAATCTAATTCTGATAATAGATGGTTATGTAACATATGTTGGGGTAAAGTTACAACTTATAAATGGCCTAGATCTTAAGTTTTAACATATTATGAAAACTAATAAAGACTCAATAGAAGAACTAATTAAAACTTTAAATCCAAACGAATCACAATGTGAAAGTTGTAAAAAATGGTTTTTTAAAGGTCAACATAATTACATTTTTACTAATTGTTTTGATGTTTGTATAGAATGTTATCATCGTAAAGAAAATGAAAAAATACATGATATAATTAATGATAAAACAAAAAACTAATTAATTCTATAAATATGAAAACTAATAACGTAGAAGAACTTATTAATACTCTTGATCTAAATAAACAAAAATGTCATTATTGTAATAAATTCTTTAATATTGATAAACAATATAGAGATACACATAGTGCATCAATAAGATTTAAATCAGATCCAATATGGGAATGTAATACATGTTTTAAAAAAAGAATGGCAAGATCCTGGCCGCGCGCAAAGGATGTATATGATGATTAGCGACATAGAAGAACTTATTAATACTCTTAACCCAAATACAATTCAATGTGAAAAATGTAAAAAATGGTTTCTTAAAGGTATTGAACTTGATTATAAGTATATTAAAATTTTCAATATTTGTATAGAATGTTTTGATGATATAGATAATGAACAATGAAAAACAAAATAGAAAAACTTATTAAAACTTTAGACCCAACTAAAACACAATGTAGTAAATGTGGAAAATGGTTTTCTAAAGGTAGTACTGATTATGATCATGTTAAATTTCTTGATATTTGTGTAGAATGTTACAAATATAGAGAAGCACATAATATGGCTAATAAAGCAGAAGAGTTAATTAATACTTTAAACCCAAATACAATACAATGTTGTAGATGTAGAAAGTGGTTCTCTAAAGATGAAGATGATTATGGACATATTAGATTATTCGATATTTGTATAAAATGTTATAATTATACTGATAATAATAATTATAATTGGAAAGATAGTAAAAAACCTCACCATTAATTAAACATGAATACCAACAATACAGAAGAACTTATTAACACTTTAGATCCAAATACAATACAATGTAATAAATGTAAAAAATGGTTCTCTAAAGATAGACCTGATGATTATGATCATATTAGACTTTATGATATTTGTACAAAATGTTCTATTTATGGTGATATTAATAAAGGAAGCTTATCAATATTCTAAATACAAATAAAACAGAAGAGTTAATTAAATCTTTAGACCCAAATATATTACAATGTCCTAAATGTAAAAAATGGTTTTTAAAATATAAAAGTAAATTTAATTACGATTTTATTAAAGTTTCCAATATTTGTTTTATATGTTATAATAAGAAATAATTTATCTTTATGAATACTAATAAAAACCCAATAGAAGAACTTATTAACATTATAGATCCAAATACAATACAATGTAGTAGATGTGGAAAATGGATTTATAAAAGTGAACTTAATTATAATATTATTACATCTCATTTTAAATATTGCATAAAATGTTATAGTAATATTACAAAAAAACAAAGTTTTGTCTTATGATTAATAACAATGTAGAAAAACTTATTAACATTATAAATCCAAATACATTACAATGTGAAAAATGTAAAAGATGGTTTTTTAAAAATAAATATAATTATGGTTGTGTTAAACTTTACAATATTTGTATAAAATGTTATTACTATAAAAACAATAAAAAACTAACTAATAATTAAATATGAATACTAACAACAACTCAGTAGAAGAACTTATTAACACTATAAACCCAAATACATTACAATGTAGTAAATGTAAAAAATGGATTTCTAAAGATAAATCTAATAACTATAATGATATTAAATTTTATGATGTATGTACAAACTGTATTAAACTTATTTGTAATAGTATAAAAGATCATAAAAAATATACACCTTTATGAAAACTAACAACATAGAAGAACTTATCAGTATTATAAATCCAAACACATTACAATGTGAAAAATGTAAAAAATGGTTTAATAAAAATGAACCTAATAACTACAATTATAATCGTATTAAACTTATCAATAATTGTGATTATGTTAGATTTTATGGTATTTGCAGTAAATGTTATAGTAAAAAAAGTAATCTATCTTTATGAATACTAACAACATAGAAGAACTTATCAATACTTTAGATTTAGATAAATTACAATGTAAATTTTGTGGAAAATATTTTAGTAAAAAAGAATTAAAAAAACAACCAAAGTGGTCTAAAGTAATAAACTTAGAATCAGTAGATACCTTTATATGTATAAAATGTTATCATGAAAAGTTTAATATGTTTATATAAAATGTTATTAAAAGAAACAATCTAACGTTATGAACACTAACAACGTGGAAGAGTTAATCAATAGTATAGACCCAAATACATTACAATGTTATAGATGTAAAAAATGGTTTACTGCATACAATCTTAACCATAATTTTATTAAACATTATGATATATGTCAAAAATGTTGTAATGATAAATGGTTAATTAAAAAGAAAAAGTATAAGTCCGAACTTATACAATTTCAAAGTTTATCTCATGAACACTAACAAAGTAGAAGAGTTAATAGTAGAAGAGTTAATTAATATTTTAAACCCAGATACATTACAATGTAGTAGATGTAAGAAATGGTTTAATAAAGATATATACAATTATATTAATTCTGATTATAATTATGATTTTATTAAACTTTATGATGTATGTAATAAATGTCTTAATCATACTTATATGAAAACTATTTAATCTATATTATATGAATATTAATAAAATAGAAGAGTTAATTAATAGTTTAGATTCAAATAAAGAACAATGTAAAAGATGTAAAAAATGGTTTAATAAAGGTGAATTCAATTATGACTTTATTATACGTTATGATGTATGTAATAAATGTGGTAATAAAAGAATATATCCTAATTCAAATATATAAAGTTTAATCCTTATGAATACTACTATAGATACAGTAGAAGAGTTAATTAATACTTTAAACCCAAATGTATTACAATGTGATAAATGTAATAAATGGTTTCCTAAAGGTGAATTTGACTGTAATCATATTAGAATTTATAGTATGTGTAGTAAATGCTATAGAAAAATACATCCTATAACCTAAGTAAATAATTTATTAATCTTAAAGTTTAATCCTTATGAATGATATCAAAGATGCAGTAGAAGAACTAATCAATACTATAGACCCAAATACATTACAATGTCCTAAATGTAAAAGATGGTTTAATAAAAGTGAATTCAATTATGATTTTATTAGACGTTATAATGTATGTAATAAATGTAGTAAAAGAATATATCCTAATCCAAATATTATAAAGTCTTAAATAATCTATTTATTTATCCAAAATATTACCATAGAAACTATTAATCTGAAGTTTTAAAATTTAGAAAATCTATTGTTCTATGAATAAAATATAGTAAGGAGTTCAACTAATCTTTTGTTTGTGTTTGACAACTACTAATTATCTATGGTAATTTAATAGGTTAAAGTATGTTCTTTATATTATCTAAGTTATTACTATAGAAGTATTAAAAGACTTGGGGGAACGATTGAATTAGAAGAGAATTGAATTAGTAATATTAAAGGATCTATAAAGGATTTGTGGTGAATCGGTGGTGTAAAGTGGTAAGATGGTAGATAGATGGTAGTATAAAGTAGATGAATAATAGGTAAAAAATAGACGTGTAGTGGTTAGAACAGTAGTATTAAATGAGTTAATTTTTGAGGTGAGGAGATCGTGTTAGAATCTCTCCATAATTATTTTGTAATATAACTACTGTTTTAATTATTGACTTATGTTGATTCATGTTAGTTCATGTTAGTTCATGTTAGTTCATGTTAGTACTCATGATAACTTATGTTAACTTATGTTAGCTCTCTACTATTTTAATTATTTGTTCATCACTAACTCACTACTGTTTTAACTACTAATTTATCATATCTTATCATAACTTATCATACTTTATCATATACTATCTTATTATAATTAACTTTTTACAATTTTTATCGTTAATTTTTCATTCTACTATTGACTCATTATAAACTTATCGTTAATTTTTCACTAAATAGTACTCACAATAGATTTTCTAAAACTAAAACAAAAATAATTTTTTAAGTCCTTCACTAAACATATGATAATTTTAAAGTAGGTAATCATTCTTTATGTAATTTTAAAGTAGTCATTGCATCGTAGGGTAAAACCATATCTTATTAATAGTTACTAATACTAATAGTAAACTATTTAACTAAGGAGAAATGTTATGTGTAAAAGTGGCTGTGGATTTCCAGATATACATGAAACTAAAAATCAAGTATCAGAGGTATTAAATGTTTTAATGAATAGACATTATTATTCATTCACCAGTAAAAGCATGGTTAAAAACTAAAAGATAAAAAATAAAAAGGGAGTATCCAGTAGTGGTTCCAAACCACAGGACATTCACGGGGTAGTGGTTAGGGACGCCGTTCGACCCGGCATTCTGATGTCTTTTGGATACTGGATACTCCTGATTTTTTAAAAGGAGCTTATAATGAAAAAGAAAGAATCAAAGGTGACTTTATTCAAAAATGGAAGAAGTAAATATGCTGATGGTAGATTGTTATATAGTAAAGGAATAAGAGCTAAACTATCTTCTGAATGTATACCTGTTCAATTGTATGGATTAAAGGAATGTGAAACTTGTCTTTTAAAAGATGATAAAACATTTGATAAGAAAAGTAATACTTGGAAATGTTTATGTGGTGGATATAAAATAAGAATAAACGGAAAGAATAAGAGAGGATTCAAAGTTCCTTTAAAGGATAAGTTTTATTCTATCGGTGATAATTATAACGAAAACGACTTTAGTAAATGGGCACTAAAAAAATAAGAAAGAATCAATAATATGTTATTCCTTATAATGCTTACTTTATTTATAGAGCTATTAATACTTCTATCAATAGTTGGTGGAATAATAGCAGCAGTATATGTATTCTTTCATTTTCTTAAGAAGTTTTGGTAAGAAAGGAGGTTTATAATAATATGAAGTAAGATTATTTACAAACCTTTGTTACTAACAGTAGAGCTATGATTAGTTATTTAATTATACTAATCATAGTTTCTATTGTTAAAAGACTAATTAGTCTACGAAGTATATTTTTTTTGTTTGAAAGATTGTTGTGAGTTAATAATTAAAACAGTAGTGATTTAATGAAAGATTATTGTAAGTGTAAGTTGATGTAAGTCAGTGTGAGTTAGAGTGTGAGTTAGAGTGTGAGTTAGAGTTAGAGTGTGAGTTAGAGTGTAAGTTGATGTAAGTCAGTGTGAGTTAGAGTGTGAGTTAGAGTTAGAGTGTGAGTTAGAGTGTGAGTTAGAGTGTGAGTTAATAATTAAAACAGTAGTGAAATTACTATAAATGTAATCTGAGAGACGGAATATTTTAAAGAACAAAAGAGGAACGTTTGGGTAGTGAAAAATTGATAGAGTGACATAAACACACTAAAGATTAAACAATGGTATGTAACGGATAGGGGTCGAAAATAGGTCCCCTAATAGGGGACCTCCAATAAACCTATTTTTGATTTGTACGAAAATAATATTAATTAAGAGACCTCGAATTTTTATATTTTTTGATTTTTTGTTTGTGGGAAATACTTTTTAAATTCCGTTCTACTGTTTTAATCTTTATCGTATTACAAAATCTAACATTATCGTATTACAAAACACCGTAGAAAAAGACTCTAAAAGCAATTAATTAAAATTACCTTTAGAGTCTTTATAATAGATTCACTCTAAAAAACTCCGGAGGAGTTTCTTCTATTCAATGATCTTTATTATAAATAAGATATTCCAATTATTGAAGTTTTCATAACATTTTTAGCATGTTTTTTAATGTTATTGTTAATAGGGTTTTTCTTCTTAGATTTTTTTTTAATTATTTCACTTACTAATATAAATTTTTTATTCATCCTAATCCCATTTTTTTATTTAATATTTTAATTCTTTGATTTAAGTTAGTAACAGGTTTACCAGTAGCAGTATCTATACCTATAGCATTAGCTTTAATTTTAGATCCTGGAATTACTTCTACATTTTGAGCCAATCTAGGAACTTGTCTTTCAAATTTACTTATTCCTTTTTGTCCTAATTTATTAACTAAATTATGTTCTCCAGTAGTGTCTCTCATTCGACTGATAGTTCCTCCAAAACTTCCACCTTTATTTCTATAAGCTTTAGTGGTATAATCAGTTATATCTTTTTCTCTTTGTAAAACTTTAGGAGAAGCATGTTGTCCGATTGGAATATTTATAGGTAATTTTTTATTACCTAATTTTTTAGTCCATATAGTAGTAGCGAGAGGAGCTCCTCTCATATTATTTTTTGTCATAGATCTTATTTCATCTGCTTCATGTCTTCTAATTATTGGCATATCTCTTGTAGCTTGTTTTATAGTAGATTTTGTTCCAAATTGTTTAGCAGCTCGTGAAAAATATTTAGGTGCTTTTTTACTTTTTAAAATAAGTGGTGATTTAGCACCTTGTGGAATATTAGCAATATCTTTATATAATTGTGGAGTTCCAGAAATTCGAGATAAAGATTGAGCTTGTTTATAAGAGGCAGGTATCATAGCAGCTGAACCTCCTGTCATTTTAGCAGCAGGATGTATTATTTCTTTAGTTCCATATTTATTTAAAATATTAGAAGTGCCTTTTTGTAATCCGGCAACATATCGTTTTTCAGGTTTAATCATTCCAGCTCTTTTTAATCTTGCTAAATTTTTCATAAATATAGGATTATTTAAAGCAGATTTCGTTATATATTTAGTAGTTGCAGTTAATTCGTTTAGATATTTTAATGTTTCATTTACTATTTGATAACCATTATAATTATTCATATATATCTTTTTATCCTATGATAGTTTCATTAAGAAATAGCTTTTGAAATATTTAAGTATTTCATAAGTTTTTGATTTTTGATATTTTTAACATTTTGAATTTTTCTAGTTATATCTTTTGCTCTACTTGGATTAAGTAATTTTGAAACCATTGTTTGAGTAATATTTCTAGATGGTTTATTCATAACCATATGTGCAGCACCAGCGACAGCTAAATTACTACCTGGGATTGGTGCTGTAGCAAGTGCCCAAAATTTTGGATCTTTTTTCATGTTTTTAATTAATTTTTTAGCACCACGTTTTAAAACTATTTTAGTAGGCATTTCATTAATAGATAATAACTTATGTACTACTTGATATCCATTATGATTATTCATATTAAAAAGTTTTCCTTTATTTTTTATTTGTTCTATAAATTAATTAGAGGTGGGTGAAAAACGGAAAAAATTCTTTTTGAATGATCTATCATAAAAATTAAAGAACAAATAATAAATTAATTTATATGGGAAAAAAGTTTAATGAGTATTATTAAAGGTTATCAAATACTAAGTAAAATGTTAAAAAAACCTACACGAAAAGGTTTTAAAGCACCATGGAAAGTTGCTTCAAAAAAAATTAAATCATTAAAAAGATCATTTGGACCATTAGATCGAGAATTTCGATAAAAGGAAAAAGTAAAATATGAGAAATTATAATGCTTATAAACTAGTAAGTGAATCTATTACAAAAACTAATAAAATGTTTACTAGTTCTTTATTTGATATTTTAGAATTTGATCCTGATCTTAATTATTTTACAGCTTTATGGGAAGATAAAGTTCTCGACCAAGATTTACTTATAACTATTCTTCTTAATAGAAAAGAAAATCTTAAAAATGCTGAAAGAGAAATTAAATGGATACGTAGTAATTACCAAAAGATATTTAGTAAAAGATTAAGTATAGAACCTGAAAAGTTTAGATTAGATACATTAACTTTTAATGAAAAAGATTTTGTAATAACTGTAATGATTAAAAAAGTAGGTGATGTTTTTGTAATGGGATTTGATTATAATGGTCATAAAGAATTATATGATGATTATTATGAAATTAGATTTGATAATGCAAAACAAGTAAAAAGAAAGTATGATGTATAATGAATGGTTATCATATAGTTAATGAAAGATTAAAAAATTCTACTATAGCAGGTATAGCGGCAGGAGCAGGAATTGGTGGATCAGGTGGTAGTATAATAGCATATAAAACATATAATAGAAAACTTAGAAACCTAAAAAATAAATTAAAAAATACAAGAAGTAGATTTGAAAGAACATATCTAAAAGACAAAATTAATGATATGGAAGATGCAGGTAAAAAGAACTGGTCTATACACCATGGAATTAGTGGAGCAATTGGTGGAGCAATTGGTGGTGGTATTTTAAGCTCTAAATTTAGAAAAGTATAAAAAAGGAAAAAAATGAAAGAATATAACAATTATCAAATGTTGCATGAAGTATTAGCAGTGAATGAATTAGCTAATCCAATTTCATTAGGTATTTTATCTTTAGCAGCTCTTCTTGGACTTTCAAATGTTCTTAAATATAAAATTCAAAAAGAGAAGAATTCACACCAACGTATAAAATTACAAAGAAAATTAATAACTGTCAGAAAAAGAATAGTTCTTCTTAAATCACAAAAGAAAAAACAATAATTATCAATTAGTAATAAGTGAAAACTAAAACTAATATAATTATTTTTGCAATAATCTTATCTCTATTTTCATTATGTGAAATACCAAAAATAAGACATAATCTTATTGAAAAAATAACTTCTTTAGAAATTCCTTTTACTTCTTATAATCGTACTCAAATAGGAGAAATGACTGCATGGGGTATTCCTCTTACTCCTTGCGCTTGGTGTGGAACATCTAATATTAATGATAACATTCAAGTACATCATAAAATACCACAAGCTGAATGTAAAAGAATTGGTAGATTAGATTTAATACATGATACTAATAATATGATTTGTCTTTGTCGAAAAGATGGAAAAGGTTGTCATTATTATATTGGGCATCATGCAAAAGGTTGGGCATATGTTTTTACAAACGTAGATGCTGTTATTGAAGAAGGAAAAAAGTAAAAATTTCTTTTAATTGAATTACTAAAATAACAATGATTGCTCTCTTTTTTTAAATAAACTAGATCCATCTACTATAGCTTCTTTTAAATTAGATATTGGAAAAGAATAAAAACTTTGAGCTTCTTGGTCTTTATCAATCCCTTGTGGATTATATTCTGCTATATCTGTTAACTTATCTAATTGACTAATCTTTTGTTTTATTCTAGATATACTTAACATAACCCACTCTTTTATATCAGTGTTATTTTCATTTAAATATATTATTACATACATATCTGCTAATATTCTAAAAAATTCTGCATTGTATGTTCTAAATGCTTTAGTATCTGAAAAATACATTTTTCTTTGATATCTAATTTTCATCTTTGGAAGACCATCTTTCCACCAATGTCTATTACTCCATGAATTCCATCTAGTGGTCTTTTCTTGAAATGATATAAGTTGTTTAAATTTTGTTATTACTATTCCATCTATTCCCATTCTACAATCTAACATTTTTTTAATTTCTACATCTGATATATTTGTGAGTTTTAATAAATTTTGTAATCTACTTACTTTAACGTTATCATTTTCACTTTTATCTCTATTATCTATAAACGTACTATTAGGATATAATATTTTATATATTTTATCTTTTATAATAGGAGCAATTAACAGTTCTAAATTTCTGTTTTCATTATAAGTATAATTTGTCATTTTGAATTTTAACTCCTGTTCTGATTAAACTATCAATTACTTATCTTAATAATCTTTTTTTAATTTTATTCAATCTTGTATTTTTTCATATCTAATATATCATTTAAAATTAAAACAAAAAAATTCTTTTTATAGAACTATTATTAAACAATTAGAATAAAATTTAAAAGGAATCTACTTAAATGGATGGTTATCAAATAATTAACGAAATGATAGATCCAAAATTAGAAATGATCCAATTCTTTATTAAAAGAACACGCAATCATATTAAATTAGTTCAAAAATATTGTAAAAAAATATTTGATTATGATCCTATTAAATTTTCTGAAATACTTAATAATAGTGAAAATCACGATGAAAGTAAATTCACATGGCCAGAAAAAGAACCTTATCTATACATTACATGGTCTTATAAATGTAAAGATGCTGGAAAGAAATTTGAAATTCCAGAACATATGAAAAATAAAATGAATGATGCTACTAATCATCACGTAAAAACTAATAATCATCATCCTGAATTTTATAGTGATAAAAAAGTTGAATTGATTAATAAAGAAGATCGTGATCAACCAATTAAAGAAATAATTGATGCAACTAAAATGCCTGATATAAATATTGCAGAAATGGTAGCAGATTGGTGTGCTATGTCAGAAGAAAAAGGAACTGGTCCTATAGATTGGGCAAAGAAAAATATTAATGTTCGTTGGAAATTTAATGAAAAACAAGTTAAATTAATATATGAATTAATTAGTAATATCTGGAAATGATTTCTGAACATCCTTTAAATAACGATCTTAAACTTTTCTATAATCCAAAAAATCATTCTTATATTGATACTAATAAAGTGATTTATACTTCGGTCACTACCTTAATAGGAAAATATTTTACACCGTTTAATACAGATCAAATAGCCACTAATTGTGCTAAGAAAAGAGGAGTTTCTAAAGAATCTTTAATCTCAGAATGGTACAACATATCACAAAAAGCTTTAGTTTTAGGTAATTCTATTCATGATTATTTTGAGTGTTTATTAATGAATAAAAAACCTACCGATATCGATAAATTTTATAAAATCGAAGTAGATAAAATTTATAAATCTATTATAAAAGAATTAGATTTAATATATAGTGAAAAGATAATATTTAGTCCTAAACTAAAAATAGCTGGAACTTGTGATGCATTGTTTATAACTAAAGATAGAAGTAGATATGTACTAATGGATTGGAAAACTAGTAAAAAAATAGAGATTAGTAACTATTATAAAAGTTACGGATTAAAACCAATAGAATACTTACCTGATTGTAATTATGTGCATTTTAGTTTGCAATTAAAAATGTATGGTGAAATATTAAAAAATGAAGGATATTTAAAAGAAGATTTGCCTATAGTATATAAAATTATACATGTTAAACCAAATGAGTCTAAAAGTTGGAATATATTAGATTTAGATATATCTGATATATTAAAAGATTTTAATGGTGAAAATACAGAAATAGAAAATTTTTTTAAATGAATAAAAAGAAAAGAGGTATAATGTATTTTGAAGGTCAATTAGTTATATGTAGTAAGGTGGATAATTATTGTATAAAAAATAAGTGTCCTCATGCAATTGAACATATGAATAGTGATGACTGTGATTGTCATTTTTCTACACTTAAAATTGATTGTAATTGTGGTCATTGCAAACCAGTTAAAGAAAATATTAAGCCTGTATTATACAAATATAATCAATTAAATTATTAATTTTTAATTAATCTATATTTTACCATAAAAGGAATTATTTTTGTATATATATCAATAGTTATATAGTAAAGAATATATTTATTTGAAAAAGAAAAGGAGGTGTTATTATGACCTTACTCCTGTAATGGGAGTTTAGTAGAAAAGATTTAAAGTATTTTATTGGTAAACAAAGTTGCTTAATATAAAATTCCCATATAATCTAAAAAGGTTATATGGGAATTTTATCAATATAAAAAAGAAAAAAATGAAAAAATTATTTGAAAAAACAATTACTAGAGAATTGCTGCATTTCGACGCACTTGGCCAGGCTGAAAAAATATCTGGAAAAAGTTATAAAGAAGACAAAAATACCGGAATGCTTGGAATGTTATTGATGATGGATAATAGAGAAGATAAAAATAAACTTCTTGATTTAAATGATGATACAAAGTTGCACAATGATCTTGATACTTATCTTCGAATAGTAAAAGATGAAGGATTTAAAATTATCTATAAAGAAGATTTTTTATCTGATTATAATTATAAAGAATCATTATTTGTTATGTGGAATGATAAAGAAGGTATTCTTTTATGTTTTGATACTTATAATACAAAACAACTAAATGGGGGTCATATTTTTTATAACTGGAAACCTGATTTATCAAAGAAAAATTGGTATTCTTTTATTTCATCTGGTAAATTAAATAAAGATTATATTTATATTGGTAGTCATGATTGTAGGGAAGCTATAAGATTAATTTTATCTGATCTTAGAGAAAATGGAACGTTTATTAAACCGTGGGTAGAACAACCTTTTTTATGGATATTGCATTTTATGGATTCTAAAAAAAGAGATTGTGATTATAAAGAAATTAATGCAAAAAGAATTAATAAATTTCCTAAACATGTTATAAAAAATATTACAATTTGAATAAAAAATAAGACGTAACATGAGGTATTAGAGTAAGTACCCATTGTCTGTGCGCCTAAACGCATATAAGAACATGAGGGTCTCGCGTGATGAAGTGTTACGTTTTATTTTATAATACTTGAGGTTTTCTTTTTAATTTTTCTTCTGTTGCTCTAGTTCGAGATTTTTGAATAGACATTCGTTGTTGAAATGCATTTTTATTTCTTATTCGTTGTACTTCTTTTCTCATTCGTGCAGCTGATTTTTCTGCATGAAAAAATCGATGTCTTTTAAATTTTAATTCTTGTATTATATTTTCGTTTTTTGATTCTTTAGTTTTAATTATCTGAAGTATTTCTAAAATTAATTGATATTTTTTATTCATTATATTCTACTCATTGTTCTCCAATGACCTCTTATTAATTTAGAAATTTCTATTCCAATTTCTTGTTGTGGTATTAATTGTCCTTTAAATCTACTTTTTAATCTACTGATAGCTGTCCGTCTAAGAGATGCATAATTTAAAACTTCACAAATTAATAGATATTTTTTATTCATTGTTGACCTCCACAGCATTTACATTTTTTATTGTTTTGTATAATTTTATACCATTTTTGAACAAAAACTTTTTCTGAATAATTTTTTCTCTCTTTTTCCAATATTTTAATTTCTTTTTTTATCATACAAAAATTTAAAATTCACATAATACTTTAATTAATCTTTCTACTTTTTTAAAAAGAAAATATTTTTTTACTAAAAAACTTAAAACTAATATTACACTAATTATCAAAATAATTAATCCAATGTTTATTAATGTCATTTATATCTTTCTTTTATTTTTATTCACATATTTTTTCTTAATTTAAAAGGTAATTACTAACTATATATATTAATTTTTGATTAATACATAAAATTTTTAAAACATTGAAAGGGGGTGAAAAACATGAACGATCCAAATGAAGAAAAAAATGAGCAAGAGCGAGAGCGAGATCAAGATAATGATGCTAATGCAGAAGTAGCAGCAGATGCAATGAA
>Ga0222628_1000423_pt1 | contig 18202 bp, 20 predicted proteins | sample AntAcemetageno95_FD_179860 | JGI IMG/M metagenome (GOLD analysis project Ga0222628, IMG submission 179860) | Saline water microbial communities from Ace Lake, Antarctica - #95 | ecosystem: Environmental > Aquatic > Non-marine Saline and Alkaline > Saline | place: Antarctica: Ace Lake | collected...
CGTAACCATATTGGCTTGGTGCAATTGAAAAACTTGGGTGAATACCTGAATCGATATTCTCAATTCTCTGTTGGTCATTCCAAACATTCATTTCAGTTTTACCAAAGTAATCAGCTTCACCAACTATATCTATTATTCTTGCATTAAATGGCAAGTAACTTTTCTTGATTCTTTCTTTTAAGCCATATAATTTAATAAGAACTTCTTCTGTAGTAAATTCGCTTGTCTCCTGTGTTGTAGGTATATCGTATTCATCTACATCTCCAGTAAGCTCATTTATATTATACGCTAATTGGAACATTGACGTTTTCTTAAAGACTTTGCTTGGCAAGTTCATATTAGGGTCTTTAAAATCAACATCTTGGTCGAACATACTAATTACATCAGTATATTTGTATTTACCGTAGTTAACAGATTCTTGATTAATGTTTAACCAAGCTTCTCTTAATTGGATATTATCGTATCCAAAGAATTTGATGATATTTACTAAACCTTTATAAGCTCCTTTAAATGGGAAGATGTTCTTACCTTCAAGTAGCATCTCTTTACGTTTCCTATTAATCAACTTGTAATCAATTCCAAATTCATTTATATCGCTTTCTCTGAAGATTGTTTGGTCTTCTGGGAATAATGACATTCCTAAGTTTGAAAGTAGAACTTTAAATCTTTCGTCTTCAGCTACTGTTTCACCATAGAAAACTATCTCAGCTACTTTAGTTTCAGTATCTGATTCTTCTATAATAAGTTTACGTTCATATAAATCTTCTTCATCTGAATTGATGCCAATATTTAACTGAAGTGCTCTTGTTGTAACGTGTTCTGTAGATGTTTTACCATCTGTCATAATAATATCACCTACATTATCATCAACTTCAACTTCTAATGTATCAGTTACTACTTCAAGTGTAGGGTGTGTAGATGTTAAATCAAATTGATATAAGAAAATCTTGTCATGCACATCTTCTTCCCAGTATACGTTCCATTTATTACCACCTGTTGAAGATGTTTCTTTAGAATGTGGTAAACCGTGTTCTGTTCTATTCTTAACGCTATTAAAAAATTCTTCAATGATATAAACATTTGAACTCTCATATAACCCTGTAGAAACTTCTGGAATATAAGCAGTGCCTTTCCATATACCATCTTCGGTGTCATAATTAAAGTTTAAATTATCACCGTCATTGTCGAAAAATTGTAAGTATTTATATCCCATTAGTTAATGTATTTATAATCTTTGTCAACTGAATATGTCTTAGAAATTTTGTATGATTTAATACTATCAACCATTTTAACCCAAATATCATTCATGAATCCCATAAAGTCTGTAAGAGTTTGATTTCTAAACATATGGTTAGACATCGTCTTTTTGAAAATTGTATCTGAGTAATCATAAGCCAGATTCTTTCTATCCTCTCCAGCTGTTCTAGCTATCTTGTATAGACTTTGTCTCTTATACTTATATAACCCTTTGTATAAATCTGACATCTTAAGTTAATTTTTTCTTGTTCGCTGTTTGTATTCTGTTCGAGATTGTCTGTGTGATTTTCTCTTTAAAATAAACTGTAAGTGATGAAGGTTGTGCTTGCTTTGGTTCTTCGTCATAATAAGTACCATTTCTATCATCCCAACCACCTCTAATTATTGGTAATTCGTTTTTGCCAATTGTAATATCACCAAATTCGTCTAAACCTAAGTTAGGGTCTTCACCAGTTGCTAAAGTTATCTTAGTTTTTATAATTTCTTTATTGAAAAATACGTAACGTTTCTTATTACCTTCACCTTCTTGTAAGAAGGGTGTAGTAGGTTCTACCTTTGTAGTTTCCTTATAGTAATATCCGTTTCTAATTGCTTCTTCATTTTCTTCTGAAGTAAAATATACATTTACTGAATCAATACCATCTATTCCTTCAATTATTGCAATCAGGTCAGACTTAGGTATCTTATCTCTTCTATTAACTGTTAAGAAGTAATCATTTAGTTGTGTTCTTATCTCTTTAGATATAGTTTCAAGTTGGTAGCCATCGAAATATCTAAGTATCACTGTACATGCATATTTCTTAATTATTGGGTCAACAATTTCTACTTCACTACTTAAACCTTCTTGGCCACTTTCATTAAGAACAGAATAAACCATTTTCGTTTCATCTGAATCGAGTGTAAATTCGTCTTGAGGAATTGTGAAGTAATCGTTTCCTGAGGTCAGTTTAGACTTAACGTCAGGCAGTAAGAACAAGTAGACGACATTATCATCATCTAAATACTCATCGTCATACGTGTTGTATGCTTCTATGTACGAGAGATTATTATATCTGCTTAAGAAGTACTGGTAGTTTTCAGGGGCCACTAAAACGAATGATTTACTCGCTAAAGGTGCAATGATTTTAGTGAACTGAGTATTTTCTGCATCTGCTCCAAATTTTGGAGTAGTAACAGCTTCTGTCATCATAAATTCATTAAGGTCAACTTCTTCTCCTAGTGAATCTATACCACTATCTAAATATTCGAATGATAAGAAGTCTGAGTCACCAATAATTGTACCAACAGAACCATTTGTTAAAATATATTCTACTTCAATTATAGCACCGATTCCAGGTACCATACCGAAATAACCATTACCAAAGAATATATCTAAACCACCAGAAAGTCCACTTTTAATTAAGCATCCTTTTGTATCGTTCTTCATATCATATAATGAATCATATGTAGTCCATAGTTCGCTATTAACAAATACTTTAACATTATAATGTTCAGGTTGACCACTGATGTTAATATTGAAACTTTGCATTGATTGACCAGTTCCTATGACTTTCTGTGATTCAATTTCACCTTGAATGATTTGTGCATTTATAAAGTCTACGCTATTCTTATCAATTTTTATAAAGTCTTGGTTAAATCTTATTAAGTACTTAAGGTTATTGTTCTTACATTTAAGTTTTGTATTATTCTGCAGTAAAAGATATGAACCAATAAAGTCACTTTCTTTACCAGGTTTGAATTTAAAGCGTACTTCACCTAAAGCTGAAATTGCACGAGTAGGATTATGACCAGCTAAAACAGCTAACCCATAAATAGATTCATTTGTAGTTGCTGTAAGTATATTTTGTTCTAAGGTAGCATCTTCTACATAGAACATATTAAATTCAAACAACTCAGCCATAACTTTCAGTATCTGAGCATACGGTGATGCAACACTGAAAATACTTGATGATTGACTATAAGTTCTACTTAAATAAGTCGTGACATCTTCATATATCTCATTTGATAATACTCTTACTTTACTTAAAAAGAGTAACGGTCTAGGTTTTTTTAACGTTTCAGCCATTTTCTATTTTATCTTAATTTAATACTACGCCGAGTGTATACGTATTGTCTATTATGACGTCAACTACAGCTAAGTCTCTTACTTGTCCTTTCATAAATCTGCAAGTTACCGTGAATGGTATTCTTGAAGCTAATGGGACATAATGTATAATTTGTTTCTGGATTAGAGATTCTATCTCACCGTTTGTTGCATTAAGTGAGTAGATGACATCTTCAAGATTAGCACCAAACATCTTATGTCCAATTACTTCTCTTCTACGTGTAAACATAATCATCTCAATCTCTTGAATGAACTCCATAATTTCGTCATGGACTTCAATTTGTCCAGGGTTAAAATTAGGGTCGCCAGATGTTCTATTATATATTTCCATGTTTTATTTATTGCTATTATGAGGTGAAGAAAAAGTCTACACCTTCGTCTTCTTTCATTTCTTCTGCTATTGCAGTTAATTCTTCTTGGCCAGCGTCTCTAATCATGTCACCATTTATAGTAACGTTACCAGGTAATTGATATCCAAACATCATAATTTGTGTACCTAACTGTACTTTAACTTTTGCAACTACATATCTGTGAAAAATTTCATCAGAATATAGAGCATAATCAGGAATAGTTTCGGAAACTTCTAATACAACGCTTTTATCTTTCTTAGGTTTGTCACCTAATACTTTAAGTTTTTGTGAAAGTCTATCGTAATGATATGAAATTGGATTGTTGAAAATCTGTCGAGCTAAATCATAATACTTCTGATTCACAACGTAGTACATTAATTCATCACCTTCAATTGAAGCATTAGAATAAACACTACCATAAATCCATTTCTGAACTGAGAAGTCAGCATCTGAAACACCACTTGAGATATTCATATCGTTTTGTTGTCTCAAACCATAAACTTGGTAAATCCAACCACTACCATCAGGCTGTGCACCAGGTAATGAAATAGTTCTTGTCTTCTGAAATTCCTTTGTATTGAAAGCAGCATAAGGTAGAATATAATAGTTTTCTGCAACTGAATACTCGTATTTCTTATAGAACCACTTCTTCGCGAGCTTTATAATACGTACTACTTCCTTCTTAGGCAAGTTCATAGGTATCATACATGCACCTGTTATTTCTTGTGCAACGTTTCTAACCAGCTCATCTAAAGCTTGTCCTGCTGATAAATGCCCAGTGTTTTCTTCTGGTCCTGTTCTAATATCGCTCATTTGGATTATAATTTATTTTTTCGTATTCAATAACTTCACATTTTATAAATCTAGCTAAGTCTGTAATTTTACCTTTTCTAAATATACCACCTTCCATTGTACCGTTCATAATACTATTATTCCCAGTTACAAAACAATCTTTAAGGTAGCAACTTCTATTAATATATGAGTTATCTATTCTACAATTAAGTAGTTGACTATTATCAAACACGTTACATGTCCAAAGTTCTACGTTATCAATTGAACTTTTAAATATATCACAGTTGAATAGTCTTCCTTTTACTACAGAATCTATAACATCAATTCCTTCTAACTTATAGTTATTTAAGAGCTTAGCATCTTTAATCTGTATCTTGCTTGTATCACTATCATAGTTGATTAAACCTTCTTCCATTTGACCTTCTGTAAGAAGTTCATATACTTTATTTTGTATTTTACCCCAATATAAATTGATTCTACGTATGTCTGTGTCTAAATCAACTAACAATCCAATTTTTGGAAAGTATTCTTTGAAGTTTTCAAATGAAATATAAGCTTTGTTTACATGTTCATGTGTTTTAAGTATTCTCATTAACTCGACTTTATTGAGTTCATTGAATGTTCGTTCTTCTGCTGATTCAAATAGTGAAATAGCGAAGTGGTCCCATGTCGTAAGAATCTCTGAAAGTTTCTGTTGATAATCTTTACCACCTAAATATCTAAATTCAAGATAATTCTTTTGAAGTTTCTCGAAGTTGATTCCATAATATTTTTCGAATGGAACTATAAAGTCATGTGAATTAATGTTCTCTGAACTATAGAACGACTGTTTCTGTACAGGTTCAACGAACTTAATAGATTTAGCATAAACGTTATTCTTTCTTTCAGGCCAGTATTGATATACAAAGTCTTCATCAAAGTCTAAGATAAACTTAAGTGGGTTTAACCCTGTTAAAAAGTTTGCACCATATTTATCCTTATTGTAAGAAATGTTCAAATGTATTCCAGCTCTATCATTAGTATAACCGTTTTCATCTATCCACTTGCACATCTTTATTAAAATAATTCTACCATCCGCATATTTAAGTGGGCCAGTAATCAACTCAAATAGAGCTGCACCACCAGAAAAATCTGGTTCCATCTTAAACGTTTTATCATCAGGAATAAAATCACTGTGAGCTTTTTCCTCTACATGTATCTTCTTACCTAATAATTCTTCTAAGCTACGCTTTGTTTCCGCTTCTTCAAGATTTGAATAAAATTCAAATTCGAATCCAATATTGGAATTTAAAAGCACACTTGATTTTTTCGTATCTAATAACATTCAAACGCTTTATTTTATGTATATATTCATCTCTAGAAAACCCACCTCTGGCGATAACAAAGTATCGCCAGGGTTTTAAGGATTTTTATTTTGAAATTGTAAAGGTTATCTTCTTAGAAGACTTTTCAATTCTTGTAATTTTTACATTAATTTTATCACCTTCAGTTAATTCGACACCGTCGTATTCGCTAAAGTGAAGTAAGCCAGAGATTCCTTTTTCTAATTCTACAAATGCACCGTATTCTTTGATAGTTAATACTTTACCTTCTACTGTAGATTGTACTTTGTACTTCTCATCGATATCATTCCAAGGGTTATTCTCAGGAGTCTGAGTTAAAATAATCTTGTTATTCTGAGCTACTTCTTTTACGTAGAACTCAATTACATCACCTGAATTAATATTCCTGTCTTGATGTAAATTATGATGAGATTTGTCAAGGTCTGATATGTGAATAAGACCTGTTAAGCATTTAGGCGCATCAGCTACTCCAAACTCGCAGAATACTCCGAATTTTGTTGTTCCTGTAACAGTTCCTTTATACTTTTGTTTTGGATTTTGCTTAACATGTTCGATTGAACTTGGTATAAGCGTTTGTAAATAAGCTCTTGCTGATACTACAATTGTACCTTTTTCAGGGCTAAAATTAACTGGCATTACAATTAATTCTTTACCTACATAATCTTCGAAGTTATCAATTTTGTTCATTGTAACTTGTGAACCTGGCATAAAACAACCAATTCCATCAATCTCTACAATAAACCCACCTGAAATAAGTTCTCTAACTACTGCAGTGAAAGCACAAGACATATTGATTGAATCTTTTATCTCTTCTTCTTTCATTACTTTAATAGCTTCACTATATGATGCCATTATCGCATTGTTGTTCTCCTTATCGTTAGTAATCTTTACTCTGATAGCTTCACCTTGAACTATATTTTCAAGATAACGTTTTTCTTCCTTCTTCAACTCTAAGTAAGCATACTCTCTGTAGTTGATATCAAGAAACGCAGTAGTAGCATCAACTGACACAACTAAAGCATCTACTGTCTCACCTTTTAGAGGAACTGCAAATCGCATATTCTCAGTGTTTTCAGTATACAGATGATATGCGTCTTGGGCATATTCTGCATGTGAATAAACTACTTCACCTGTTTTTGTTTTAATTGAGTTGTTGGAGTTAAGACCTGGTTTACTTGTTTTTTCAAATTCAGTCCAGTCAAATTCTTTGTGTTGGAGGGTTTTAGAATCTTGTTCGACTTTCTCGTCTAATTCTAATGTTGTTGTGCCGGGTTTTGTAAAAACCGTACTAATTTTACCTTTAATCATTTATTTTGTTTTTAATAATACAATACTATTATATCAAGGTTATATATCGCGGTGAATTATGTAATTGAGCCGGTTCCTGGCGCACTTGTCGCTCCAACTTGTGCAGTCGGTGAACCTGCAACATTAACAACTTGACCTGCATCTGTAATCACTGTAGCACTTTTTATGTAATCATCAATTGCAGTGGCTAGCTTACCTGCAACACCTGAAACGAAACTATCAGTAAAATCTCTAGCGATTTCTTCGTCGGTCGGGGCAGTTGCACCATCTACATTACCATTACCACCAAAAGAAAATGTAATTTCTTTCATTTTAGTTAACATTGCTTTAACAGCATCCATAGATGCATCGTCAAATATAGTGTTTAATTCTTGTTCAAATGTTGCTTTTACTAATGCCATAATTTTGTATTTTAATCTAATGAAACTTTTTCTGATAATGTTGCTGGTATTGTAGTATTTGGTAACGCAGGTAACTGACCTAATATAGCTGCAGACTGTGCTAACAAGCCATCATAACCTGGAGTTAATGGTGCAAATAAGTATACTGCCTTTGTTACAGCACTTTGTGTCGTACAGAACGTTTTAATAGCATCTGTTAAGTCTACTATTCTATCATGTAATTCAGTAAGGGCATCTACATTCTTATCTCCTAGTACTGCAGGTTCTGCTGACTCAGTTTCAGTACCTAAGCTAATCATTGCTTCTTGTATATGAATACCTAAGCCTTCATTATGTTGAATCCAAATTGTATTGTCATCTCTCATATTAATTTGAGAATCTTTATAATTAATGTTGATACCGTCTGCCTCATTGAAATAAGCTTTCAAATTAATATCAGTATCATACCATAAAGCTTTAACAGTATAGGGCGTATCCGAAACTGACACAACTTCATCTTTTAACTCTTGTGATACGTGTTGAATCTTGAAATAACGAGGTTGGTGAATATCACCGTTGTCAAAACGTACACCGACAGTAGTTCCTACTTTCGGAACATCATAATTGCCTGCACCACTTGCTGAACCTGAACTCTGTTGATTATCACATACAGACCAAGGTAAATCTTCATCTGCAAACAAATCAAACTTACCCCACACTCTTATTTTAACTCTGTTATCAAAGTTAGGGTCTTCAATATTAACAACTTCGCCAACCCAAGTCGTACCTACTAAATCATCTTCAAATAATTCTTTCTGTATGTCCATCTTATTTAATTAACATTTCCTAAATCTACACCGTCATCTATATTCTCAAGTTGTGGGCCATGTATATTGCCGCCTACTGGTTGTCCAAATTCTTCTTGTACTTCATCAGCACTTAAATTACCAACAATACTAGATACACTCGCTTGATTAATTGCATCTAATGCTCCTGATATTGAAAAACCGTGTGCATTTCCTAAGAATAAGCCTGTTACGAAACCTTCTACAGCTCCTACTACGGCATTCTCTAATTGTCCTGCTATATTCGCAGCTGCATTACTTGCAACATCTTTTACTTTATCCTTTAATTTATCTACTAAACCACCACCTGCTTCATTTGCTGTATTTAATCGTGCAGCAAGGTCACCGAAGTTTAAACCATTCTCATATTCCATATTGTCATACTTAATGACTAACTTATTCGTAGCCTGTGCAGCTTCTGCAAATGATAAACTAGATAAATATTGATTCGATTCATCTGTTTGAAATTCACAGTGGTCTAATTGGAATAGCATCCAAGGAGAACTTTGATTAACGATAGCTGCAGTTGCATTACTATCTTTATTTAATACACTGTTGAATGCTCCAGCTGCTTCTGGATTAAGACCAGGCATATTCACCGCACCTGCTGCAGCTTGACCTAACAATGATTGGTTAATTTGAAACTTTCTTAATTCTTGTACCCAAATCCAAAGTCTAAATTGTCTTAAGTTCTCAGGTACTATTTCTCTCCTGTTCTTCATATCGAAACATGCATTACGATATAATTCAACTACTTGAGTAATCTTTAAATCAATTGATTCAAGTGTGTTGATAGCAATAACAGCATCATCACCACCTTGATAAGGGTCTTTAAAGTTTTTGTATTTATATGCATTCTCAAGCCCTTCAATACTTTGCCAGTACCATGGCATGTTATGATTTAAGTCTCTTATAATTTCTGAAAGCAATTTAATATATTGAGCTCTTGTATGTTCGCCAATCTTTGTTAAATAATTATAAGCTGAACCTGGAGCATTTGAAATATTTAATAACGGACTGTTCGGTTGAAATAAGAAAACAAACCCTAGATAAGTAGGGTCATTATACATACCTAACTTACGTTGTGAACCTTTTACAAAATCAGCCCTGTTTCTCATTGACCAGGCATAGCCTCTATCGTCCATTTCACCTAATAAGAAATTCTTTGTATTTTTTATAAATCCCATTTTTATCTTTAAATTTTAAATTGGAGCTGGCCATTCACGTCTTGATAACGTTAGTTGCTGTTCCATTGTTCCTCTTGATTGTCTGTATATATATTTAATCTTTAGGATGATATAGAAGCCTGAATAAAATACATTCAGCTTAGGATTATTAGGATTTGCCTTTTTACCATCTGCTGTTTCATTCTCTTTCTGTGTATCACCTGATTTCTCGGCTTTCTGTTCTATATTTTGAGTTCTTGTCGCGTTCATTTCATATATTGCAACTGGCACTCTTTGATATCTATACAATGACATATTAGCTGAAGGTAATATTACCTGTAACATGAGTTTTTCAATCTCTTCAGCATTCTGAAAATTCTGAATCATTGCATAATTATAATTTGGGTGCACATTACCATTTGCTTCTACATCTGACTGTATACCTAAATACTTATATTTCATTTCAGTTTCAAATCTATCCTCATCACTTTTACCTTTGAGAGGTAAGTAATTATCTGGTAGGTTTTCACTTGTAAGTGTATCTAATGTAAATTCTACAAATTCTCGTTCTACTTGATTATAATATTGTACAACTCGTTTATATCCATTCTTTAAGAATATCTGGCCTGCGTTATTAACTAATCCATATTTTCCAATATATGTAGTCGAACCAGGACCTTCTTCTTTTCTATTTGTAAGTACTAACTTCTTCTCTATCTTATTAGCATCTGTATCATCAGCCATCTCTTTCTCATTAATAGAATCCATTAAAGATACTAATGTGTCTTCAACATTCTCATCTACAATGAGTTGTTGGTTTAAATTAACAAAGTTAAGATAGTAGTATGGGTCAATCGATGCTACAAAGAATGATTCGTCATCTTTATATGCATGTAATAATTCTCTCTTTAAACAACTTAAAGGCGTTTCATACGCACAAAATCTTACCTGTTCATCTGCAGTCTCAGTTTCATTACTTGCAAATCCTATTTGAAGATTATCTGTAATAGTTTGTAAATGGTTAAAACTTATGTCTGTACCATATGACTCGCATTTCTCAGCTAATAGCCCAGGAATTTTAGCTTGACATGAAAATGAATATTTTTGCCCAGAACCTAAGTCTGTGCCTGTACCTTGGTCTTCTGTAGAAACAGGTGCACTATCAATATTAAGAATATCAAAATCCATTCTAATACCTTTATAAACTTCTTCGTCCTTTGACTTAATTAAAAGTTCTAACACATCACCGTCCTTTGGATATTGACTAATCGTGAATACGCCTTTTGAATCTCTAAGTGTAACATTTAAAGTAGGAATAAAATCATCAAGAGAAAGCTCAAAGTAGATAACATCATCTTTCTGGAAGTCATATCCATTTATACGTATCCCAGGATATGCATCACCAATACTTTTACTTAATTTATCTTTGTTCTTACTTCTGTCATCACCTTCTTGTGATTCCATATCAGTAATTGCAAACGGTTCAAGTTCTATTGTAGGTTCAGTTATTGTTAAAATGTTAGTATCTATTGCACTCATTGTTTCTTAGTTTTCATATTAGCACCTAATAAAATTCTTTCATTCTGTATTAGCTTACTCTTCTCACCTTCTTTTAACATATTAGGTGGTAAGTTTTGACTTGAACCATTAGCTTTCGCTTCTGATTTAGCTTTAAGGTATTCTTGACGCTTCTTGTCTTTCTGACTAAGTCTTTTTTCATCAGTAAACATAGCTCTTGGATTGTTCTCTATTGTACTTGGCCTCTTATATTTAGCACGACCTGCACCTCTATCTGGGATAGCAAGTATCTGTCCTATTTTTAATGAATAGGGATTTGATATCCCATTATATTTCAGAATCATTTCTAAGCCATCTTCGGTACCGTAATAATCAAGTGCAATAATGTCAGGACGCATTTCTGTTTCTGCATTAACGACATGATAATCAACTATCTTGATTTCTGCAATCAATTGTAATACTGGTTCGCCCATTGCAAGTTTCTTATCACCTGAATAAGGGTCTCGTATCTTTCGCTTACTTTTTAATAATCTTAATCTCATTATCTTTATCCTTCATTTACGTGGAAGACGTTATTTGCTAATAATGTAGCTTTCTCAGAAGCTTCTGCTTCGTTATTGAGTTGCATTTCTGGAGATACTGCTGATGTTCTTCCTTCAACTGCATCACCTTCATCCATTATTTTAGACCAATTTGTATTATTGCCTGCGTTTCCTTTTCTTACTTGATTAAATGCATCACCTGGTGCACCAGATTGGTCTGCATTTTTTGGATATCCTGATATCTTAATTGGTTGTTTACCTTCAAGATTCAGTACATCGTCTAATCCTTTTGGTGCATAGTATAATCTACCTCTACCTGCGTTGAACATGCTTTCTATATCTGCACTATCTCTAGACCTACCTGGTTTTAATTTAACAGTAACAGTAAGTTCAGTTGGAAAATCACCTCTAGATAGTGGTGTGTCTAATTCCCATTGAACATCTTCTAAACAAAGATTCCCAATCATACAGATTGGATTAAATGGGTTTCCTATTGTTAAATGCCATTGACCTGTTGGGTCACCAGTTAAGAAAGCATTTGCAACCTGTGCTTGCTGAGGAGTACTTAAACCTTTACTTAAAATACCACCAAGCATATCACCTGCTACATCTCCCATTCCTCCTAGTACACTATCAAGAGAAAAACCGCCTCCACCATCGCCAAACACATTTGACAACGCAGAACCAATATCTGACATTACAGAACTTAAGAATCCGCCAACATCACCACTTGCTAATTTATCATGGTCACCTAATGGTTTACCAAATTTGCCGTTTCCAATATATCTTGTAGCTCCACCGAAGAAAGGTGCAGTATTATATGTAAGTACTAATAAGTTAGCCATTAAATCGAGCATAGCCATCTTAGGGTCAATATCACCAATACTTCTTAGACTATAATGGAACTTCAATTCAAACTGTTGTTCAAATTCCATCCCTGTATCTCTTATAATCATCTTATCGATAACGTTTAAAGGACCCATAACGTAGTTCGGGTAAGTTTCAGTTAAAGCATCGTAACCAGCATTCGCAGCATGTTGTCTAGCCCCTGCAGAAGTTTGACCTGCTGCTAAGCCGAAGAATGAAGAAGCTGCTCCACCTCCAGACATTCCAGTTGTTCCCACTCCTAAGAATGAACTACCTTGAATACCCTGAGCTTTACTTTCAATAGTTTGTATCTTTGATTCAATTTCTTTCCACTTGAATTTAGTAGAAAATTTTAAAATATCTTTTAATTTATTATCTGTAGCTTCACTCATCCAAGTTACAGCCCTTGCTAAGTCAGGTTGGTCACCTGAAAGCAGCTTACCTGACTTAGAATCAGTTACTACATTATCGATTATATTATCTGTTACTGGATATGCAAAACGTCTTAGAGTTACCATATGATTGTTAGGTATTCTACCGTAAAACTTGTTGTATAGAAAATCAGCCCAGCCATATCTCATACCCATTGTACCAATATTACCAAACTTCTCAATTAAAGCTGCAGCACTAGGATTCATAACGACATTGTCTAATGCAGTATTATCTCCAAGGTTATACTGGTCTCTAGTAAGTTCATTACCGTTCCATGGCATACCCTTATACTTAAATAAAGAATATCTGTTTATTATTGATGGTGGTGCTTTGGAAAGTTCTTGTCCTTCAGCATATTGTTCTATGTCTTGTAGTTCTCTATAAGAAGTGTTAATGCCTTTTCCAGCACCTAAGTCAAAATCACTCGCTGAAGTTAGCGGAGTTGATTTGTTTTCACTAGATTTTAATCCTGATAGAATTTTGTCGGCAACTGGCATATAATATCGTTATTTTATATTATATATCAATACCCCTACAACATTTTTATATACTTGTCCCAAGGAATATTAGCGGCTTCTACTTTATCTCCCATGAATTTACGTAAACGGATATTAAAGTTGCCATAAGAATCGACAGAATATCGACCTTTATAAACTGCTCTTAATGACATCTCACGAATTTCTCTCATTCGTACTTCTATTAAATGGTCTTGTAGCTTATTAAATAGAACTGTCATATCAGCTTTGAACTTCGTACACATAATAGAATCAACTACTACGTAAAAGTTCTTCTCATCGGCTTCGTTTATACGTTTAAGTAAATCTGAAGCATCTCTATATTCATGACCCCCCAACTTTAAAGCTCTTGGCTTTTTACCTATACTGTTTTGAAACCGCATGTCAAAGAAGTACCGCTGAAGGTACTTCAATGTGTCATAAAATTTTGTAATCTTTATCAGATATTGTGGGTTGATATCATCGAACTTTATTTCTTTAACAATTCCCTTTACTGGGATTAAGATGTTCGGCCTAACATTCGATGAAAGGAGTGCATGAACTTGCTCTCCTTTTGGAAATAATCTGTGGGTTATCATACTTCAACATACTCGATTTTATCGAATTGTTCTAGAAATTCAACATATTCTTCTATGTTAATCTTAAGCTTTTCCGGATTCAGAACAATAAGATTCATTTCATATTCATCTGTATGGTAATCAGCTATCAATTCTTTAATCGCGCTTACTGTATCTTTTTCAAGAGTTTTAAGTGCGTATAAAATAGCTTTGGATTTTTCATTCTCCAAAGCTTTTAGTAATTTCTTGCGAATATAAGAGTTAATAACAATCGTAGAAGGTTTGATGCTGTTAATATCGTTCTTAATTAATTTTGATGTAATGTCATTATAGTTAATCACATCATCATACTTAGTACTTTTAGCATATTTCTTAAAGTCTAATTTATTTCTACTGTATATGCAACATATTTTCTTCATATTTATTATTTAAGTTGATTAAACTGTGCTTGTAAACCTGCTAGTTCAAGCTTCAGAGTATCTATTCTTACTGCAATCTCTTCCTTAGATGGTCTATAACTCATTCCCCAATGAGTAGACATAACGAGATTATTATTTTTATGGATATTTCCAGTCTCGATACCTAAGTCAGCTGCTAACTCATAGAAGAAACCTATCTTTCTATCGTGATATACATCTTCTTTAAAATCATAAACTGTCTTAGATTCATAGTTGGCTCCTGCACCATTTATATTATCATCTTTGATTGTTTTGATTATGCCATTGTCAGCAGAATCTATTACGACTGTAACCATTCTCTTACTTTATTTAGTTTGTGTTTCTAATTGCTTTCTTTTCATGTCTTTTTGACGAAAGTTATTCTTTCTGTCAATTACAACATCATACCAAGCATCCATTTGTTTATCTATTTCAGCATTTACTTCAGCTTCTGTCCAACCTAAACCAGTATAAAAAGTTTTAAGGTTTTCTCTTTTCTTAACATCTGTTTGTTCAAGGTACCATTCCTTTTGCTTTGTTACAGCATCAGTATTTTCTTGGTGGATTCTTTTACCTTCTGTACGGGTCTTATCATACCATTGAATCCATTCAGGTGAACCAAATATAAGCTTCTTCTTCATTTTTAATACACCAGCACGTTTGAGATGGTCTCTACGCATTTTTCTATTAAAATTAGATGGGCCTAAAGCTCTTCTCTCAATTTCTGTTTTTTGTTCTTCGGTAAGTTCAACTTCGTCTTCTTTACCTAAATTCTTCACATAGTTTGCACTTACTGAATCGATAACTCCTGGGCTACCTGTTACTAATTTGTTTTTTTGTTCTTCCATAATAATTTGTCTATGAATAATACATTTTAATAGCCTCTTCTAGTCGACTATATACTTTATCAATTATTTCCTGTTTGTTTAATTTATCTTTTGAGAATTTTATTACTTCTTCGTTTACATCTTCATCGAATGTATCTTGGAGTAATTCTATAACTTCTTTTTTAGGGACGTTTACTTCAAATTCTAACTCAATTTTAACTTTGTTATTCTTTGATTGTTTCTCTAGAAGTATTCTTATAGGGTTTGCAGGTTCTACTTTCTGTGCAGCTTGTTGAATCGGAGTATTTTTATTACTGTTCTCGTATTTAAGGCCAGTTTCAGCTTCTATATCTAAAGCTTTCGTAGGCTCCATCTTCAATACATCAGCATCAGAATGTATTTGAATCATAAACTCACCTAAAAGTTGTTGATTCAATTTTCTTTTACTTTCAAATACCATGAAGCCATCTACTGTTTCTACGAACGTTTCAATTGTTCCAGTATTATCACCCTTTATCCATTGGTATTTTAAAATTGTGTTTTCTATTTCAGCCATGCAAAATTATTGTTTAATATTATATCCGTGAGTTTTAAATTGTTTAATTATATATCTATATATCCCAGACAGTCATTTCACCCCATCCAAAAAAAGCTGCCTAATGAAAAATAAGCAGCTTTCTTTTGTTTTATATGTAATCTTATTATAGTATTCAGTACATCTGACTAGAATAACAAGAATCTGTCTAGGGTTTATCCTTTGAGTGTTTTAAATCCTTTACCATTTACAATGAAAGATTTCTGACAACCGTTGTTTTTAATATAGTCATACCCATCGTTCCACCATTTTGTCATTTCTTCTTTATCAAAAACTAACCCGTAATTCTGTACTAATAAAGTAGGAGTATAATAGAAATTAATTTTAACTTCTTTAAGGTCTGACTTTAATTGACCAATAAGAACATCACTCATTGAAATTTCTCTCTGCATAAGGTCAATAGTTCTCAACATTACATCGAACATATTATCTGGATTCCATTTATCTTCTTTATAAAATTCTGGCCTTAAGATGATTACATCGACTTCATCAGCACCATCATCAATAGCTTTCTGTAAAGGTACGTGTTCCATTACACCGCCATCTAAATAAAGTTCACCATATTTTCTAACAAAATCCATCGCTAAAGGTACACTCGTAGATGCAAGTGTATAATCAATATAGTCTTCATATGTTTCATTGAAATTGTCATGAAATTCTACTTGACCTTTATGATAATTAGTAATACAGCAATGTAATTTCTTATTAGCTTTCTTAGTTGTTTGATAATCGACCGAACTGAACATATCGTAAAGCAGTTGGCGTAACTTACCCGATTCACCTAAAGACGTTTTCTTATTTAAGAATCTCCAAATAGCATTCCAAATGCTAAGTTTTCCTTTCTTAGTGAATGGGTTAACCGAGAATATATTCTCAGTAGTCGCATTCGTATAAGACTCTTTTAATTTTTTCATCTCATGTAGAGAAGTTAATGTAATAAGTAATGAACCTGTTGAACTACCGAAATATGAATCCCAATCGTATCCAAGTTCTTCTACCATATACTGTAAAGCTCCGCCGCCCCATGCGCCTTTTGCTCCACCTCCTGATATTACTAATGCTCTTTTCATTTTTTCTTTTTGTTTTTTCTCTTCTTATTTGGTTTTGAATCAGGCCTTACAGTATTAATTTCATACGGGATTTTATCTGAAAGTTCTATAACGTCACCATCTTCAAACTCTAATAAAACTGTATGTGTTTGACTATCATATCTTCTTAATTCTTTGATAACTTTGTCACCACCTTCTAAGCTTATAGTTGCACCGAAAAGGCCATCTCCATAAATAGCTTGCTGCCAGATTAAATCTGACAAATTTCTAACTTGTATAGCCATAATAAAATATATCTTTTATTGTTTTTACTAATCCTTCCAGTGTTAATCCGGGTGATATCACATAATTCTTTAAACCGCCATCAACATATGAGCCAGTACTTTCTATGTAATCCATAATACCATCATAGATATTATTATAATTAGTTCCAATTCTTGCCATATCTTTTACATCAATTGCAAAATTCCTTACAGCATCCATAAAAGTTTCACCTTGTGTGATACCTAAATACATCATAATAGTTGCCATAAATTCAGGTTGCATCAATCTTGTATGATAACAAGTAGCTGCTGTTCTTACATCAACTGACCTTACATTTATATGAAGTATAGTAGCTTCTTGTACTGTCATACCCTTTGAAACATAATACCCAACTATAGTTTCATCAGTTGCTGCACAATATTTACATATGATATCCTTTTCAGCTGTTGATAAACTCCAAAATGGGTCAGATGTATCATCCATCATATTCTTTAATATAAGTCTAATGAGACAATAATCTTCGAGTTTTCTTCCTATTATATCTAAATTCGTAACAGACGTAATGTCTTTATACTTTTCAGTATCTAATGTTTGACCAATTACGAAAAAATTATCCCCTTGTCCCGGGTTCATCATCTTTTCTGGTTTATTTATTAATTCTCCTAAATACCACATATTATATTCTTTGTTTGTTTATTTATTTGTATTCTATTTTAATATTATCGACACAGAAAGGTGGGTTACCTCCTATACTTCCGTCATTATGCCATGTAAATACTAAGCGTACAGTATCTCCTATCCAATCATCTAATGCAATTACTTCTTTAGTCCAAACTGATGATAAAGAATTATGCTTACCTGAATTATCAGTAGCACCTACTCTGCTTGCAACTGGCAGTTCAGCTGCTCCAACAGGAGTAGTAGTAGTTGGTACTAAACTGATTAAGCCATAATCATAGCTTGTATCACTAAAACCATTTTCTCCAACACATTTCCAGTATAAACTTAATCTTGCGGTTGCCCAAGATGAATCAATTGTAAAATCTTTATAGAA
>Ga0222628_1000428_pt1 | contig 17916 bp, 20 predicted proteins | sample AntAcemetageno95_FD_179860 | JGI IMG/M metagenome (GOLD analysis project Ga0222628, IMG submission 179860) | Saline water microbial communities from Ace Lake, Antarctica - #95 | ecosystem: Environmental > Aquatic > Non-marine Saline and Alkaline > Saline | place: Antarctica: Ace Lake | collected...
TGTGGGGTTACTGATGCTTGATGAGAAAGCTGATATGGTGTTTACAGACCCTCCTTATAATGTTGATTATGGTTCTTCAAAAAACTATAAGATAAAATCAATCAGGCAAGATAATCAAACTGATGATGAATGGAAAGAATTTAATACAAGCATGATAGAAAACATAAAACAATACTCAAAAGGGGATGTTTATATATGGGGTGCATCCGGTCCAGATGGGATGTTACAAAGGTTGTTATTTATTGAAAAAGGATTACATTGGTCAGCAACAATTATATGGAAGAAACAACAATTAGTATTATCCCCTGCAAAATATCAAAGGATATATGAACCATGTTTATATGGATGGTTTGATACAAGTTCATTTGTAGCAGATAGAAAACAGACAGAAGTTTGGGAAATAGACCGGCCACATAATTCAAAGTTACATCCAACCATGAAACCAATAGAGTTGTGTGCAAAGGCAATAAACAACAGTTCTCAAAAAGGAATGCGGGTATTGGATTTATTTGGTGGTTCTGGTTCAACACTAATAGCTTGTGAGCAGACAGATAGGCAGTGTAGGATGATGGAGATTGACCTGGTATATTGTCAGATTATAATCAATAGGTGGCAATTATACACAAGCAAGAAAGCGATAAAATTAAATTAAAATCATACAAATTCACATAAAATGCCTAAAAGAACAAGAGTAACAGAAAAGAAATTTAAAGAAGCACTAGATGGTTCTGCAGGAATATATTCAGTAATAGCTAAAAGAATCGGGGTAAATAGGCGTACTGTGTATTCATTTGTTGAAAGGATGAATTTTCAGTATTTAATTAATGAAGAAAGGGAGAAGCTAGTTGATAAAGCAGAAGTGCAATTAATTAAAAAGGTTGATGAGGGCGATTGGAGAGCAATCGAAAGAGTTTTATCAACATTAGGAAGGGATAGGGGTTATGGCGATAAAATAGAAATCGAGCAAAGGAGTTACACCTTTTCAATTGAACTAAAGAAAATGGAAATAAACCCCACAACATTAGAAGAAGATGGTAGAAAAGCAGAAGATAGTGTGGTCACCAACACCGAAACAGTGGGAAGCCTTCCAGATACTACAGGACAGGATAACAACTGAACTGTTTTACGGAGGAGCAGCGGGTGGAGGCAAGACTTATTTGGGTTGTGTGTGGGTGTGTTTTACCTGCCTTAAATATAGTGGTGCTAGGATGTTGGTCTGCAGAAACAAGCTAAAAGACATCAAGACATCTACATTTCTAACCATCATGGATATATTAAGGGCATGGGGATTCAAGAAAGACCGGGATTTCTTTTATAATTCAACAGAGAACATCATAAGATTCTATAATGATTCTACCATATATTTCAGGGAATTGTTCTTCTATCCATCCGACCCAGAATTTGATTCTCTTGGCTCAACAGAATATACTGGTGTGTTCATTGATGAGGGCGCTCAAGTAACATCAAAGGCCAAGAATATTGTCATGAGTAGAATTAGATATAAACTTGATGAGTTCGGGATAATACCTAAGTTATTGATTGCTTCCAATCCCGGTAAGAACTTTTTATATTATGAATATTACAAACCACACAAGGAAGGCACTCTAAAACCATATAGGAAGTTCCTGCCATCACTGGTATATGATAACCCCTACATCAGTAAATACTATATTGAGAACCTCAAGAAACTCGATAAGATTAGCAAGGAAAGACTATTGCATGGTAACTTTGAATATGATGATGATCCTGCTAAACTATTTGAGTATGACAATCTCCTTAATATGTTTACTAACTTGTATGTAAAGAAAGATGGCGAACTGAAGTACATTTCTGTTGATGTTGCGAGGTATGGTGAAGACAAGACAACTATTATCTTATGGGATGGGTTTTATATTACTAAGATGTGGATGTACGGCAAGGATGATTATGTAGGCCCTCCCACCGAATTTGTTAAAGCAAAATTGATTAATATAATGACTGAATATGCAGTACCAAGAAGCCAAGTGATAATTGATGAGGATGGTATCGGTGGTGGACTGGTGGATGTATTGAAGGGAGTAAAGGGTTTTGTAGCTAATAGCAGACCATTTAGTAGAGAGCAATCTGTTAGAGCATTGCCGATGGTCAGAAGGAATATACCATTAGAACATAACTATGGCAATCTCAAGGCACAATGTTTTTTTAGTGCGGCAGAACAAGTAAATCGGAATGAGGTGGGGATATATTCGGGGATAGCTAATGAATTTAAAGATAAACTCATTGAAGACCTTGAACAGATTAAGAAACATAATCCCGATAAGGATGGTAAGTTAATGGTGACACCAAAGGATATAATCAAACAGAATATTGGTAGAAGCCCCGATTATGGTGATGCCTTTATGATGAGGTTCTATTTTGAGGTTGTTGTAAACCCACCATTATGTTTTGGCACATTGGATGTAGGTAATTAGCAACATTTAAATATCAAAAGCATTCCAAACATAATAGTACATGAGATACCAACTCTTTTTCCTATCAGGTGGTTTATTGCTTCTCCACCTGATGGGTTTTAATAACATTTAAATAACAGAACGTTCTAGATTAGATTATGGTGGTTAGACTTCATGGTACAGTTATGCCTACAGGGGATGAACAATGTCCTTGGTGTGGTAGGGGGTTCTGGACTGTTAGGGATTTAAGAGATCACATCCGTAATGACCATGAGAGAAACCACCCATTCTGATACGTTGCATAATTAAAAATTCATTAAATCCAAAGGGAGGTAACTAATGGCAACTAACAACCAAGAACCTATTGATGAACCTGATAAGACACCCGATTATTCAAAACTTGAACATCTTATGACTAAACAAGGTATTGATTTGGATGAAGCATTAGGGGTTTTAGGGAAACGTAACCTTGACACATTCCTCCAGAAGTATGACATTACTGAGCCCGACCTTATAAGTATCTTAAAATCTGCTCGGGCAAAAGAATCACCTGCAAAACGTATCAACTTATCCGGTAAGAGGTTCCGTTATGGTTATTTTGCAGACCCGCATATTGGTCAGAAAGCTTTTCAACCCATGCTTTGGGACAAGATGATTAGGGTATTTAAACGCGAGAAACCAGAGTTTATACTTGATATTGGCGATCATCTAGAGGGCATGAGTAATAGGATAGGTCATGTTTATGAATTAGAAGATGTAGGTTACAATGCACAAATGAATCATGCAGTTGAACTATATTCACAATTACCAGCCCACACCTTCGGGATAGATGGCAATCATGATCAATGGTATTTCAAACCCCAGAACATGGGTGTTGTTGTTGGCGAAGAGTTAGAACGGAGAGTACCACAATATGAACATCTGGGTCAAAATGAAGGTGACCTACACCCAACTAACTCCGTACACATTAAACTATTCCACCCTAATGATGGGTCAGCTTATGCTGTGAGTTACAAGTTGCAGAAACTGATTGAGAGTTTTAGTGGTGGTGAGAAACCAAACATAGTTCATGAAGGCCATTACCATAAGGCACTTTATATGTTCTTGAGGAATGTGCATGGTTTTGAAAGCGGTACGCTATGTGGTCAAACCGAATGGATGCGAGGCAAGAAGCTTGCAGCTAACATGGGCTTTGGCGTAGTGGATTGTTATTCTAATGCTAAGGGTGTTGACCAGATAGTACATAAATGGTTCCCCCATTATGAGGAATGAAGATGGTAAAACAACATACAAAGGAATCTGAATATATTGATTCATTAGATGAATTGGTTGGGCATATGTATAAATTTAGCATGAGACACCATTTCTATGAGTTGGGAGAACTAGATTATGTGGGTGTAAGGCCCGATGGACAATGGGACATCTATGAAGTCAAAGCATCTGACAAGGGCTATAATAAAGCAGTTCTACAATTAGGAAGGGCAGAAGATTATTATGGGAATCTATGTCTTAATACATTTCTTTATATAGGTAAAACTGGCGAATTACATAACATTTAGGTTTGTTGGGGTTTGGGACATTTTGGGAACAGCATAACATTTAAATATCAGCACACCCATTAATTAATTCTATGGCAGATGAAGACATTCCTTCAAACATCAAAAAGGAGATTTCTAGGTTAAGAAGTGAAGTAAGGAAACTCCAAGATGTAAAGAAAGACATTGGTGCATTCTCTGGAATGGCAACAGGCAATTATTGGACTGCTACAGGTATGCCTTGGATTGGTGCTGATGGTAGAAAGGCAGTATTAACAGAATATTTCTGGCAACCAATAAGAGGGCAACCAAGAAGGGTTGATACTAATGAGTTAAGGCAATTTTCACAAGATTTCTGGGTATCTGCTTGTGTTAAGACATTGATGGATGAGATTAGCTCACTTGCTTGGGATATAGTTCCAATGGATGAGTACCAGTATGATTGGGTAGAAGATTCAATCAAAACAGTTAAAGATTTCTTATTAAACCCGAATAAGAATAATGAATCTTTTGGTGGGATAATCCGAGCATTAATGAAAGACATTCTCGAGATTGATGCAGGAGTAATAGTAAAGGTATTTGACCTTAATTCATATAACTTTGATGAGATAGAACCAAAGAGTGGTGCACCTGTATTGAAGCCCAAGGGGCAAAGGAGGATGACTGAGATTTATGTTAGGGATGGTGCTAGTTTCCTTAAAGAGATTGATAAGTTTGGTTTTGAAAGAGGTTTCTGGCAATACAGTTATCAAATCCCTGCACACCCAATGTGGTTTAATAAGGATGAGATTGTCTATGTGCAAGAACATAATAGAAGTATGAGTTGTTATGGTTATGCAAGAACGCAAAGCATTCTGGACATTGTTAAATCATTACATTATTCTACCCTTTATAATAAGAGGTTCTTTGAAGAAACAGCAATCCCAGATGGTGCATTATCACTGCTTGATACTAATGAGGTGGAGATGAGGGAATTTAGAAGCTATTGGAATAATGAATTTAAAGCACAACCACATAAAGTGGCAATAATGAACAAAGACCTTAAATGGCAACCATTTGCAGTATCACAGCAAGAGCTACAATTCTTAGAGACACAGAAATGGTATTTTAATATTGTAATATCTTCTTTTGGATTAAGCCCAAGCGAGTTGGGAATTACGGATGATTTGAATAGGGCTACATCAGCAACACAATCAGAATTAGTTAAAAGGAAAGGAATCAGGCCATTCCTTAAATTACTGGAAGCAAACATTAACAAGGGTGTGGTAGATGAGTTTGGCTTTGAAGGGATTCAGTTCCAATTCATATATGATGATCCTGCAGAAAAGAATTCTAGGTTGACTAATTGGAACCTTGAATTAACAATGGGCGTTAAGACTATTAATGAAGTAAGAAATGAGATGGGCCTTGAACCCATTAAGAATGGGGATGTCAGTAATAACATGAGAGATATGATGGGTGGTGGTTATGGTGATAATAACCAGAATGATGATTCTAATTCACAGGGCGATAAAACAGAAAACCAAGAGAGTCCTGGATATACTGATGAAAGGAATCGGCAAGAAGGCGTAAGTTCAAAAACACAAAAGGGTGTGGATGATGGACAATATTACAGAGAACAACCATTAACACAACCTAGAAGATTATCTGGTGCTATGTTTCAACCACAAATGAATAAAGAAGATTTGGTTAATTGCCCTATCTGTGGCAGACCAACACTTGCAACATTGAATGCCGAAGAAAACCTACTAGATGATATGAGATGCACTTCATGCGGTGCAAGGTTCAATTCTAAAGATTTATTACAAGCACCAATGATGGAAGAAATGACTAACACCCTACAAGCAAATAACAATTCTAAACCAATATACAATAAATCAATCACTAAGTCAAAGGATGATTTAATGGATGTCAAGGCATATTGTGGCTTTGATTGTTCTAAATCATTCCCATTTGCAGAATCATTTGCGTCATCAAGTTCATATAAATCAATGCTGATTAAATACTTAAATGATATAGGTAAAGAGAAAGTAGAAGATATTATCTCAATTCTAAAGGGTTCTCTTTTGGGGAATGATTCTATATATAATGTGGCACAGCAAATTAATGAAGTAATTGATGATTACCCCAGAGCACAACTGATTGCCAGAACAGAGATTATTCGACTAGCCAATAAAGGTAACCTTGATAGGATGAAAGCTAAAGGCACCAAATATGTTAAGTTCATATCAGCACCAGAAGATGGGCGGTTATGTAGGAAATGTGCAGAGAAGGATGGTAAGATATATTCAATCAAACAAGCAGAGAATGTAATTCCTTTGCATCCTCGGTGCAGGTGCACTTGGACAGAAGTAGAAGATATATGAATAGCTTTGGATAAATTGGACAATCGCATTGAAAACCTACAATTAATGGAAAAAGCAGAACACCACAAATTACATTATGCAAAAAGGATAATTGATAAATATGGCAGATTCACACCAAATAGGAAATGATTAAAATGAGGTGTCCGTTTTGTGATGAGATTACCCCCAATGATGAGGGCAATAAACAGCAGTATATTAGATGTCATGAATGTAAAATTGTGATAAGACAATGGTAAAATCCGATTTAGCAAGAGATGTTATTAGTTTAGATGAGTTGTTATTATTACCAGATAATATACCATTTAGCGAACTAGTACTTGGGGGTCAAAGTTATGCTATTGTTCCAGAAATAGATAAAAAAACAGGTATTGAAACATATCACGTATTCCAACGCCTTGAAGGCACAGAGTTATTTTATAAAATCACACAATACCAAACGGGGATTAGATATTCATGACAATAACCAAACTGAAACATGGAGGGATTAAGAAGAATACAGAACCCATCCCAGTTACAGAGATGACTAATTCAGTTGCAGACCACGGTAAAAACAAGATGGATTTCATCCCAATCGAACAGAAATATCAATTATTAATATTGGAGGAACTACAAGATATACACAAATTACTTCAAGAAAGACTAGCATAAATGCCCCATGATTGAAAGAAAAGAGCTGAACAAATTAGTGGTTTTAACACTCACAGATAATCAGAGTTCCCTAAAAGCATCACAACTATATGAACAAATAAAGAAAGAAGAACCTTCAATCATGCGAGAAGAAAGGGTAAGGGGTTTCAAATCATTTGTTAAGATAATCAATTCATTTGAAGGAATCAAGCCTATTGGTTCTGGTGTTAAAAGATATACAATATATAAATAATAAAATATTTAAAGCCTAAAAAGAGATAATCTTTATGAAACCAAAGAACTTTATTTTGAGTCCTGAAAAAGAAAAACAAAGAAGAAAAAAGATAAGTGAAACTATGAAGAAAAAAGGAATTAATCCAAATGGAAGAAATCCTAATCCAGGTAAATTTATTAGAACTCCTGAAACATTGAAAAAGATGAGTAAGGTTCATATAGGACAAATTTCTTGTTGGAAAGGAAAAAAAAATCCCAACTTATCTTTAAGGAATAAGTTAAATAATCCAACTAAATCAGGGAAAAGTCATTGGAATTGGAAAGGAGGAATAACCAAACTTAATAAATTAATTAGACATTCTAAAAAATATGAACAATGGAGAAGTGATATTTTTAAAAGGGATAATTGGACTTGTCAAACTTGTGGAAAGAGAAGTTGTTATTTAGAAGCACATCATATTAAGGAATTTCATTTAATTTTAAAAGAAAATAAAATATTTTCAATAGAAGATTCCTTAAAATGTAAAGAGTTATGGTCAATTGAAAATGGAGTAACATTATGTAAATATTGTCATAATTTAACAAAAAGGGGGAGAGTTTAAATGCTTCCAAGTGACATCCGGGATAGAGAATTTAAGAAGTTTAAAGAAGACCCTGATGGTGATGTTGCCGTCAATGTTGTTTTAGATTCGGATGTGGAAATCAGTATAACACCCCCAACAGGTATTAATGGAGGGCCTGTAACTGTTGGAACATCTGCTGTTGAAATGACATTTACAGGTACAACACTGGCAATCTCACTTAAATCTAAATCCACTAATACTGGTACCATCTGGTTCGGACCTAGTACTGTTGATAATACTGGTGCTAATGCTTATGGTGAACTAACCGCAGACTCAGCAGTAGAAATCGAACTAGATGACACAAGCACACCAATATATTGTGTATCAGATACTGCTGACCAAGTAGTGTATAAAGCAGGTCTGACATGATGGCAACTTTCAACTACACCTCGCCTGGGATAGGTTATTATGATAGGCGTTATGTGAAAATAACTGGCGACACAATGACCGGACTTCTTACTTTGTCTGGAGTACCAACAGCTGATTTACATGCTGCTACTAAAAAATATGTAGATGATAATACACCATCAATGGTTTGGGGTTCAATTACAGGTACTTTAAGCGATCAAACTGATTTACAAGATGAATTAGATTTAAAACTTAATTTAACTGGAGGTACTCTAGGAGCAGGGCTAATAGTTAATAATGACTCTGGCTCTGGTGCTATAAATGATTTTCAAGTTAATAGTGATACTCAGACTGCTATTTTAGTTGATGCTAGTGCTGATACTTTAACTATAGGAGTGCCAACTACAGGTACAGATATAACCTTAACTGGTAATTTAGTTATCCCTGATGATGGTTTGTTTGGTGCAACTAATACTGCTAACTATTTCTGGATGGGTGATGGAGCAAACTATAACCCTGTAACTCCGGCGGCAGCGGTTACTGGTCTTGGATTAGACGCAGGAGGGGCAGGGGATATATGGGTAGAGAAGGCTGGTGACACTATGACTGGTACAAACAGTACCACCTTCTTCCAAATCCAACAAGCAGACACCACACCAGTATTTAATGTAGATACTACTAATGGGAGAGTGGGGATTGGTACTGATAGTCCAACATGTACGCTACACATCGCAGGCTCGTCCGACGCCATTCAATCCATCATCCAAGCCCACTCTACCCAAACCTCTAACCTTCAAGAATGGCAGAATAGTGGTGGAACGGTTAACGCAACCGTTGGTAGTGAAGGTAACTTTTCTATTAGCACTGGAAGTAATGCTACTGCTTCTGTTCAAACAAATACGTCATTAGTAGTTAATAGGGCTTTTGATTCAGGAGGCAGTGCTACACAGTATGCCTCTAGGTATAGTGTTTCAGTGCCTGCAGCTATTACTGGAGCAATGGATTTTAGAGCATTTAGCCTAGAAGGTTATTTATATAATACAGGTGCTGTAACAGGTTCTTTATTTGGTGGAAAGATGTATATTTCTCATGTTGGCTCTGGGTCAACTAATACTGTTGTCGGATATACTGCTGGAATAAAAGCAACTAACGCCTCCAGCACAATTACTACAGCTAAAATATTCAATGCAGAAGATAGGTCAGGAGCAGGAACCATTACAAATAATTATGGATATTATGCAGATAACCAAACTGCAGGTACTAATAACTACGCTATCTACACCAATGCAGGAACAATTCATGCTGGAGATAAAATAGAGTTTACCCAAACAGATGGAAATGAAGCTATTGATTCTTTAGCTGATGGATATTTAGATTACCGAGCTACTACAGCTCATAGATTTGGAGATGGAACTAATCAAACTTTAATTGCTTCTGATGGCAGAATGACACTAGAGGGTACAGCTAGACACTGGATAGGGTTTGAAATTGATAATACTGGATTCAAAGAGCCAACTTCTCAAACTGCTACAAAGGTTAATAGAGGACTTGGTACAGCTTATGCGTATGCTGATGGAAGTACAGAGCATATCCACGCAACTATGAGAATAACAGGTAGGTGGGATGATACCGAAAACATTGAAGTTATTTTAATTTGGGAAACTCCCACGACATCGGCAGATTGTTACTGGGATGTTAAATATCAGATTAAAGGCAATGACGAAGATATGACTGATGTGACAACCACTTCTTGTGCTGAACACGTAAAAGAAAGTTCAGCTACTGCTAACGGATTAATTCATTCCACATTTACTATACCAACCGCAGCTTTTGATGCAGGAGATAAGATATTGAGTTTGGAAATATATAGACTAGGTGCTGAGGTAACTGATACACTAGGAGCAATAGCTTATCTACACAAAATGATTGTTAGAGGCATAGCCAATAATTTAGGAGGAGTTGTAAGTTAGAAAAAAGGTAAATATGAGTGACTTAAATAAAAATTAACGGCAACACTTAAATAACAAAATAGCGTAATACTAATTCTATGAATGATTTTGAAGTTATAATCCCATTGAAAAAAGATTCTTCTGGTACACTTACAGGCATAGCTTCTACCACTTCTTTGGATAGGGATGATGAGAAAATGTCAGCCAAAGCATTGAATATGATGGTTTCAGACATTAAGACCATTGGTGTCAATCTGTTTGGCAATCATGAACATAACTGGGAAAATACACTTGGCATAATCAATCAAGCAGAATTGGTCAATAATCAAGTTCAAGTAGGGATTACTCTTGATGACCCAACAACCAACCAGAAAGTGCCAATGCTTCTAAATAAGTTAAGGAAGGGCATAAAGCTTGGCTTGAGTGTGGGTGGTAATGTTACTTCTTTCAATTGGGAATATGATAAGGAAATAGGCAAGAAAGTAAAAGTACTCGATAAGGTTAAGATATATGAAGTATCGGTTGTTGGAATACCTAGTAATGCAGAATCTTATTTATCTATTTCACAAGCAATTGCTAAATCAGCTAAACTTAAAATGCCGGGTAATTGCCCTAATTGTTTATCTAAATCAATAAGAAACGGAGTGTGTTCAATATGCCTTACCAAAATTTAAGAATAAAACAGAAAGTTAAAGTTGGTGAAAAATACGGGGTCATCATGGAATGTGGTGATAAGTATAAAGTCAAGTTTGATGATGGAGATTTCGGGTTCTATGCTGGGACAGAAGTAACACCCATTGTACTAGAATCAGAAACAAAAGGAAACAAAAAGTATAACCGGATGAAAGCAGAATCAGAAAAACTACCGGGAGAATCATTTATGCAACCCACCGCAACAGGTACTGATCCATTGGCTCAACCAGTTAATGACACAGGTAGCGGTGTTGGAGAACCACAGAATGTGTTAGGTAAGGAAGTTGCAATTGATAAAATATCAAGGGTATTTAAATACCAAGAAACTAATGGAGGAAACCAAATGGCAAAGAAAAAAGTACTAGAAGAAGACCCTGCTTCTGAAGAAGAAGTAGAAAAGCAAGATTCTGATGATGATTCCGAAGAAGAAAAGAAAAAGAAATCCAAGAAAGAAGAATCAGAGGAAGATGTAGAAAAGGAAGATTCAGAAGAAGATGATGTAGAGAAAGAAGAAGACCTTGAGGAAGATGAGGATGAGGAAGAAAAAAAGAAGAAAAAGAAATCCAAACTCAAAGCCAAGAAAGGAGAAGCTGGTTCTGGAGAATCTCCAGAAGAAGATACAGCATCAGCAACAGATTCAAATTCAACAATCACACCAAACATGAGTACACCTAGCGATGCTCAGGATGTATTTGTACCACCATCTGTAGTGGATGGTAAAAGAGAACAAGAGACCCCAATGGGTAAATCGGTTAATCCTGATTTAATGAAAAGTCCTTTGTTTGTAAGCCTATCGGGGCAAATAGACGGAATTAGAGATGCGGTTGAAAAGAAAGTAGATGCATTACAAAAGTCTGTTAATGACAGGTTATCTAATGTCCAGAAAGATATGGAAAAAATAGAGAAGTTCTATGAAAAGAGTTTCTATAAAGCAATAGATGAGAATGTTGCACCTGAAAGCACACAGGCCATGTCGGTTAAGAAACAAATGGAACTTGGCAAGGTCAGGTTTAAAGAGTAGGAGGATTTAAAATGACAAAGACGGATTTTCACAAAGCCTATACAGGCGGAAATGGTCTACCCGAAAAGATGGTTCTCTCAGATGGTATGAATGATTATGACATGAGAAAATCAATAGCAGGAGACTTAATGGAAGGTGGCTTCACACTCAGAAAGGCACTAACCACAACCTTGTCAACTTATGCTGCAGGAACATTACCAGTATTGATTCCGGTATATGTAGACCCAGAAATTGTTGATTTGACAAGGAGAGCAACACCTTTAGTTGAACTAATCCCCAGAGTTACCAACTTTGGTAAAACTGCAGATTATAACCAGCTAACAACCATTTCATCTGCAAAACCATTAGGAGAAGATGGTGCATTAACTGAACAGAATGATTCATACACAAGGAGAAGTGTAAGCATCAAATATCTATATTCAGTTGGTAGAGTAACAGGGCCTATGTTTGCTTCAAGTAAACAGTATCTTGCTAGCGGTGGGTATGTAGATTCATTATCTCTTGAAGTCAAGAACAAAACACTTGCATTAAAGAGACTTGAAGAATCTATGATTTTACTTGGCGATTCAGAAACAGATTGGACAGAACCAGTAAACTCAACCACAATAGATGCAACCTATTCATTTAATGGTTTGTATAACTATATTACAGATGCTAATTCATGCACTCTTGGTGGAAGTTCAAGTTATAAAACGGATATGGCTGGTGCTACATTGGCAATATCCAACATAAGAACTTCAATTAGGACTTGTAGAACCAGTGGTGGAGAACCTAACCTAATGGTAACGGATTATGCAACTTATGACCACATAAAAAGCTTAATCCAAGACCAATTAAGGTATGTCTCAACCCAGACAATTGCATGGGGTATAACTACTGTGTCTTTTGAAGGGATACCTATTATTGCTTCCAGGTTCTTATCATCCACAGCAGGAACAGGAGCGATGGTTCCGGCAACAGGAAGAAGTCTGTTTGTATTAGACACAAATGTGATTGAGATGAGAGTCTTACAGGATGTTTCTTATGAGGAACTAGCAAAGACTAATGATAGTATTAAGTTTATGCTCAAATGCTATGAGTGTCTTGTTGTAAAAGCACCACAATTCAATCACGTAATGATTGACATCGGTGCATAAGGAGGTAATGAAAAATGGTAGTAGCATTTATTGAAAGCACAAGTGGAGTGGATGTTAAATCAAAAGAACCAAATTGTGGAGTATCACAGATTGCTGTTACTCTCCCAATAACTTTTGTATGGGGAACTGACACAATAGGAATTGATTTAGCTAAACATGGTGGTAGTGAATTACTTGGAGTTCATGGATGGGCAGAAACAACTGCAGGTTCAGTTCTTGAAGTAGCAACATACACAAGTGAAGTAGCAACTACAACAGCCACAATTTCACCAGATTCAAGTTCATCAGCAACTTGTGGTGGAACACTAATCTTTACTTTTAAGTAAGGATTAATTTTTTTTATTTTTATTCTGCAGTTGTTTGTCTGCTTTAACAAAATAAGAACTCCCTTACAGGAGTAGAAAAAGAACGGAGGAAAACTAAAATGGCACTAGGATTAAGAAGTAAATATGGGGTGGCAGCACCACCCTTCACAAAAGGCCCATATGTAACTGACCAACATTACACATTCTCTCAAGGAGTAAATGGTGTAATGAATGGGGGAGATTGTTATTATGTTGATGCTAACTTGAGTTCATCTGGAGATGGTTCAACATGGGAAAACGCATTTATTACAATCGCAGAGGGTGTTGCAGCATCCCTAGCAAAGAGTGGTAAATATGACACAATCTTTGTTAAGGGCGGAACCACAACTGTAGAAACATCTGATTATGCTGAATCTGTTTCAGTTACTGCAGCCCAAGTTGGATTGAGAATCATTGGTGTTGGAAATAGACCGGAAGGGGTTATGTGGACTGTTGGAACAGCAGATGGAGTAATTCTAACACTTGCAGCCAAAGATTGTTATGTATCTGGGTTTAGATTTAGACCGAATGGGGCAACAAGTGGTGGGGCTATTGATATAGCAGTAACAGGACTGGGTTCAACAGTTGAAAATTGCATTTTCAGAAGCACAACAGAAACCGCACTCTATGGAATCCGTCTGAATAGTGTACCAGATATAACCATAAGTGGTAATGTGTTCACAAGCCTAGCAACCGCTATATTGGGAACTCAGGCTGTAAAGCTAATTTACCGGGCAAGAATTTTGAATAACTTGTTTGATGATAAGGTTGATGATGCAGGAATTAACATTGCTGGAAGATGTTGTTTAATTAAAGGCAATGATTTTTCAGCGGACACAACTCTTTTGATTGATACTTATAAAGATAGTGTTGGAGAAAGAAACATTGTTACTGGAAATACTTTGGATGTTACAGCTTATGAAACCAATTGTGTTGGTTCATCAACTGATAGTTGGATTGGAAACTTCTGTAATGATGTAGGAAATACAGATGTTGGTGACAATGGGATAACAATAGACTATCCTCATCAAGCTTAGGTGAATGAAGATGGCAAAGAATAAATCAAAACCAGAAGTTAAAGATAACAAACATGGTTTAACTGCTGAACAATTCGCTCAGTGGGAACTTTTAGAAATCAACTTAGACCTTTATAAGAAACAGAAAGGCATTAAGGATAAACTAGAAGAACCAAAACCAAAGAAGAACAAACTTTTTGGTTAATTTTTTTATTTTATATTTTATTGAAATCATGGAGGAAAGAATATGGTAATAGCACCAGTTATAGCGGTATATGACTTAGTAGTCTCAGATGAAGTTACAGATGCCGCAGCATTAAAGGTCTGGGAAGACACACTTACAATCACAACATTTTACGGCTGGAATGTAGTGGCATTAAGCAATAGCTTATTGAGATACACTATTGTCTATGCATAATGAGGAAACTAAAGTTCAAAAATGGCAAGATTAGAGGAACTACAAGTAGTGGAGAGACAGACCCACACCCCAAACGCAGTTCCAACAAAAAGAAATCTACCAAGAATAAGAACTTACTTCAAAGATTATTTAAACTCAAATAGTACTAGGGTAGCATGAAAGACAAAATATATTCCAAAGAAGAAGCATTTAGTCTTTTGTATCATGAACAAAAGGCATTACTAGATGATAGAGAAATCTATTACAAATCAAATGCAAAGGAAACAACGCTTGTTAGATTAATCATAGATTCTAACCCCACTCACTCACCAAAACCATCCCAGAACAAAGGAGATAAGGACTCCATTTTTGTATTAACCAACCCAGACAAGAAACAATTAAAGAAGGTTTTGGAGATTGCAAGAGCGGGATTCCCAGAACAAGATTTAATCACATTCATTGATAAACTAAAAAAACAAATTTAACTGGCATAAGCCAAGAGGCACTAACCATGAGAATAAAACCAATATCGGTTATGTTATTAATGTTCATTCTACTTATTAGTCTTGTATCAGCAATCCCGTTCACACCACAAGGTAATGTTGATTTAAAGAACCATTTTAATATGACCAACCTTAGCTATTTTGATTCTTTCATAATGGTTGGGAACATACTTATGAATTCTTATAGTATTACAGGTGCCACAGATATTAACACCACAAATCTAAATTCAGACACAATATCGGATGGAACTCTAACAATTGAAAGTGGAAGTATAATAAATGCAACTGACATAAATGGAACTAGAGTATCAATGACAGGGAACATCACAACAGATTCATGGTTTGATGGATTTTATAACTGGATAATCAATACAGATGTATCTTCATTATATGTTGCTTTTAATGGTAGTGTATTGACATTTAATGAATCTAAACTCAATTCAACCATCCATTTAGTAAGTCCAAGAACTGCAGATTGTGTTGCTGCACCCTTAGGTGGGGTGGGAGATTATACTGGTAATACTGCAATTAAAGAGTGTATTGATTATGTCACCACCAATAATATGACTACCGTATATGTAAAAAAAGGACACTATTATACCATAGAAAATATAACCTTACCTGACGGACTAATTCTTAAAGGTGAAGGGATTGGGCAAACAATAATTGAAAGAAATGCAAGCGTACAAGACCATTGTTATACTACTTATGAAGGTACTCAAGCCGGAAGCATAACCAATCAAGAAGTACATATAGAAGATATATCTTTTATTTCTGGTGGTTGGGCACCTAATGATACTTGTTATTGTGTGGTGTGCTTAGATAATGTTGAGAATTCGGTTGTTACTGGTTGTTCTTTCAATGGTTCTGGGGATGATGCTTATATTAGAACCAATAAAATGGGTGATGTTTGGGGAACTAATAATCTGATAGAAAATAGTTTCTTTTATGGCCAATCAACTGTTGATATGGTTGGGATTGATGGTTGGGAACATTCTGTTATTCAGAACAATTATTTTGAGAAAGCAGATGGTGCATGCCTTACTTCTGGGAGTGGCAAGAGATTAACATTCCAAGATAATAATTTCAAGGATTGCACAAGTGCAATTTCATGTGAAGGGTTCAATACTTCACAAGGTATATTCATTAAAGACAATATTATTGAAAATGCAACTTATGTTGGGATTGCGTTCTGGACAGCAGGGGGCACTTTTGATTTGAGTGATATTGAAGTGAGTGGCAACAGTATTAAAGATTATAATGGTTCAAGGGGGGCGGTAAGTTATAATAATGTAACCAATTTGAGGATTTCAGATAATACATTTTATAATGTAACAAGTGCAATTTCTGGTGATAATTCATATAATATGTTTATTTATGGAAATAAAATCCATAATGCAACAGTAAAGGCTATTGCTGTAATCAATGGATGCGATAATGTTTCAGTAGATAATAATATTATTTTTGATGCGGTCATCGGGGTTTATGTCAATAGTGGTAAAGGTACAATCCTAGATAATGATTTTTATGCGGTTACAACCCCAACAAGTGGTGGTGCTACTGCCAATTATCTAACAAGATATAATGATGGCACAACAGAGAAGTATGCTGTTGGAACAATCAATGCAACCAATACTCCCGCAACATTTAAGAATGTAACTTCTATATATGGTCTATTTATTGAAAGAACAAAGCCAGTGAGATTCTATTCTTCAACATTAGCTTCATTAAGAGCAGGGATATTAAGTAATACCAATAATGATTTGTTATTTGAATCAGGTGTTGGTACTGTTAGGATGTTAATCAATGGTGCTACGGGTCAGGTATCTGTATCTAAATTAAATGCCACCCAGATAAATACAACATACCTAAACGGCAATTCTACATGGCAACACCAAGATTATCCGGCTTCTTGTCCTGGAAGTTCTGCCATAACACAGTTGGGTGATTCAGTTACTTGTCAAGACCTGTGGGTGGATGAAGCAGGAGACTCAATGACGGGAAATTTAGATATGACAGACAACAATATCACTGATGTTGATGTTTTAACAGCAACAGAGTTTGTTGGAAACCTAACAGGGACAGCCGATGTTGCAACTACATGGGATGGCGAAACATCACAAGCAAGTCTTAATGTCAATAGTTCAGATTATTGGGATTCAATAGGTTATCCAAATGCAACTGTATTCACTACAACAGGAGGAGTTCTTGGAGTAGTCAAAACATGGTGGGGGGGATTATACTGCCAACTTACAGGATGCACTATGGCAGGGAATATTGCCATGGGAACTAATGCAATCACTGGAGCAGGAGCTTCTGATTTCACTACAATTAACACAGGTTTTGGAGATAATGAACTTTATGACATGGACCAAAATGTATTAACAACGGATGGCGTATCTTTTGAAAACGGAACATTTAGTGAAGCAATATATTTAAATCGAATAAAACCACTGAGATTTTATTCCAGTACTGTTGCTTCATTAAGAGCAGGGATATTAAGTAATACCAATAATGATTTGTTATTTGAATCAGGTGTTGGTACTGTTAGGATGTTAATCAATGGTACTACGGGTCAGGTATCTGTATCTAAATTAAATGCCACCCAGATAAATACAACATACCTAAACGGCAATTCTACATGGCAACACCAAGATTATCCGGCTTCTTGTCCTGGAAGTTCTGCCATAACACA
>Ga0222628_1000429_pt1 | contig 17912 bp, 28 predicted proteins | sample AntAcemetageno95_FD_179860 | JGI IMG/M metagenome (GOLD analysis project Ga0222628, IMG submission 179860) | Saline water microbial communities from Ace Lake, Antarctica - #95 | ecosystem: Environmental > Aquatic > Non-marine Saline and Alkaline > Saline | place: Antarctica: Ace Lake | collected...
CTATTGTTCTACATCTTACCATTCTTTTCTCTACTTTCTCTTCAGGCTTTAATTTAATTACACCATCACCATCTAACCAAATGTAATCTCTTAAAAATACATCTCGTTCATGTGTAAAATAAAGACTTGGTATTTTAATGTTCTCTCGATAAATGTATTGCCATACGTCCATCTCTGTCCAATTAGATATTGGAAAGATTCTGAAGTTTTCACCCATATTCATCTTACCATTATATAAATCCCAAAGTTCAGGGCGTTGATTTTTAGGGTCCCACTGACCAAAGTCATCTCTATGTGAGAAGAACCTTTCTTTTGCTCGTGCTTTCTCTTCATCTCTACGACCACCACCTAATGCAGCATCACAGTTAAAGCTTTCAAGTGTTTCAAGGAGTGTTGCAGTCTGTAGTAAATTTCGGCTAGCATTAAATCCTTTTTCTTCATGTGAAGTTCCATTGTCAATAGCTTTCTGTACAGAACCTACGATTAGGTTTGCACCTATATTTTTTACAAGTGCATCTCTGAATTGAATAGTCTCATCGAAGTTATGACCTGTATCAATATGTACTAAAGGGAATGGAATCTTACCAGGATAAAAAGCTTTCATTGCTAAGTGAACCATAACAATTGAATCTTTTCCACCTGAAAAAAGAAGCGCTGGATTCTCAAACTGAGCAGCAACTTCTCTCATTATATAAATTGACTCTGCTTCCAGAGCGTTCAAATGACTTAAATTATATTTCATTATCCTCTTATGTTTTTACTTACAGTTACATACAATGAAATTTCTCTTCCACATTCACATTTAATATCCATTGACGCATCTTCTTGCAATTCAAATTTGACGATTACTGCTTCTGTAGTACCTTTTATGATTGGTAATATTTTACCACAAGAACATCGGAAATTAAAGTCTGCGACATTAAATTTCCTTACTTCTTTAATAGTTTCTTCTTTAGTTGGCATATTTCTTCATTTTTTGCTTTGAACTTTTGAGCAAGCTCTTTGTATTCTTTTACTTTCTCGTCAGACGAGGTTTCAAGAAAATTTATAATTGTTTCTAAAGTAAAGCCTAATTCTTTTGAAATTTCCTCAATATCTTCATGTTTAAGTATGTCCCAAATTCTTTGAATATTCAATGCATTTTTCTTTTGCATGTCCCAAAAATTATTAAAATACCACTTACTTAATAAGTTCCACCAACGTTTGTCCCATCCTTTACTTTCATAATTCTCTAAGAACTCTTTAGTTGCATAAGCAGTTTTTCTTTCAAGGAAATCTTTCCTATCTCTCCTGAAGCTTTTTAAGCTGAATATAAGCATATGAATACCTGATGTGTAACCATTACAATAACGCTTCTGTTGCTTATCGTATTTTAAGAACTTCAACTTCCAAGTTCTTCCAAGTACATTACCCATATTATCACCTTTATATTTAAACTCTATGTAAGGGCTTAATAACCAAAGGCACATGGCAGGATGTCCCCACATGTTTCTTTTTAATCCTCTTCCATATATTTCCACTTCTGAAGATTTTGCATGAGAACCTAATGCACCATATTGGTCATCAGGAAATAATATTGTAATCAAATGATAAGGCATATCTCCACCAAAGAAATCACCAGAATATGTCCAGAAAGATTTACTTGTACAGCAATCACAACCTTCAGTTGTGCAACTGTATTTCGGTGAACTACTTTCACCACATACATCATCATAAGTGAACCAATCACCTACTTCTAGCTGTTTGCGGCATACTGGACAGTACATAATTTCATTTTCAAGTGAACCATAATATTCTCTTATAGCATCTTTCTGTTCATCTGAAATTGCTATTCCTTTTTTTCCTTCAAGTTCTTTAATTCTATCTTCGGTAAATTTACTCATTATACGTTTAATTTAGGGTGCTTTATTATAAATGATGGTAACTTCATATCAGCCATTCCGTATGTAAGTTCTCTTCTTGTGAAAAGATTACATACAGTACCACCTGCAGCTTTGATAATACAATGAGCGGCTGCCATGTCCCATTGATTTGGACCACCACCTTCGCAATTTCTTGCATAGATGTCAGCTTTGTTTTCAAGCATTTTTGCAAACTTAACAGCTGCACCGAATCCATCTTCTTTAACTGTGTAGCCTTCATTTCGTAAACCAGTCATATAACCAGTAAGCTTAATAGTTTTATGTGAACGACTTGTGAGTAAAGTTAAATCTTTCGTCACATTTAATTCCATGTTTAAAAGTTTTCTATTTGCAATAGCGTGATTAAAACCTTGATGACGAATAGTTTGAATATACTCATCAACTTTATAAGCTCCGCCATCTTTACATGCGTAATAAAGTTCATCAGTAGCTGGGAAATACATTACGCCGACAATAGACTCACCTTTATGAATAAATGAAATTAAGATACCAAACTCACCATTCTTTTTAATGAACTCCTTTGTTCCATCAAGTGGGTCAATTAACCAGAAAGATTCGTGGTCAGTAATCATTTTGTGATATTTTTCACCACATTCTTCGCTGAGAACAAAGAAAGGTGTATGAGCTTTGAGATAGCCCATTAGATGATTATGTGAACCTATATCTGCTTTAGTTAAAGGTTGATTCTCATCTTTATATTTTACCCCGATGTCTTCAGATTCATTATATACTGACATCATATATTCTGATGCATCTATGACTGACCTGATAGCAATATCAAGTAAATTGTATTGGCGTTCATCAACTGGTTTTTCTTTCCAATCAATGTTTGGCTTGTTAAAATTATGAGTTTGTTCTCGAGGTGTAAAACCTGTCTTTAAGAATACTCTATTATATACAGACATTTCAGGTACAACTTTATCAACATCTTCTCCAGCTAAGATATCACTGAAATCGCGGATGTTAATTTTTATTTTATACTCTTTTTTAGTTACTTTACAAGCATTCCATACAAGTGCTTTCTTTTCAAGGAACATATAACTATTCCCATTCGGCATTTTATTTATTTTCATCACTTAATCTTTTAATTTTAATGAAGTTACGAATGATTTTGTAGAAATTTGAAATAGATTTTAAATCTGATTTACACATACCTGACAACGACACTCTATTTAATTCTTTATTGTGCTTACTAATGTCTGGTTCAAATAAATCTATAAGTTCCATGTTGTATAAATCTTCAAGCTTATGTAATTCAATAAGCGTGATATTATCAGCACCATTTTCATATGCTAAATATACATCTTGGTCTATTTCTAGAAAACCAGACACTTGTTCTATCGTCAAATCTGATTTTGTTCTATAATATTCTAAATTTATTCCGAAATTTTTGAAGTCGTTTTTTTGTCCCATAATGAGCGAATTTTTTTCATTTTATCAATTGTAGGTTGAGTAATATCAAGCCTCTGAAAACCTTCTGCAAACAAATCTTGAGCGGATTGTAACCAATCGTACTTCTCAGTAAATTTGAATACAGGTCTTTGTAGTTCATCATCCATTTCATAAGATGCTACAAACTGTCCGTGTAGTTTTACTATGCCGTCCCCTATTATACCTTGTTCAGCCATTTCAAAGCTTCCGAAAGCGTGTAACCAATGTAATATGTTACCAAATGCTGGATATTTATATTGTCCCCAATGTCCACCTAAGCTGTTCATATAAGTGTTATCCCATCTGATACTGAATTGGTCAAGCGCTTGGCTTTCACCAAGCTGCTCAATCATTTCTCCTAATATTCCTTCGTTTTTATTCATTGTCTTGAATTGCTTGTCTAATTAAATCACTTGCTAATTTACCGTCATACTGACCTTCGTAGTTTTTTGATAAGAACTTCATGATTTTACCCATAGCCATCATACCTTTTCCCATTAAGTTCTCTTCAACGAAACAAAAAGCTATCTTTTCTTTAATTTCGTCTGCAGTTAACATCTTAGGTAAGTATTCAGCTAAAAGCTCATCTTCCATGAAATTTGCCATTGAGTTTACAATTGCGTTGTTTGCAATAATCTTCTTAATAGTTTTGATAACTTCACCATCTGTTGGTGTCTTAGAAATTCTATCAAGTTCACCTATGAATGTAGATAAGATAAGTACCTTTTCTTTTTCAGTTTTAGCTTTTCTTGCATTTTTGAAATCTTCTAATATTTGTTCTTTTAATGTCATGTCTAATATTTTAATTCTTTGTTAAAGTACTAATTTTAATCGCAACGGCAAAGTTTTTATAAGAGTAAACTCAAATCGCCATTCAATTCTTTCTGCAAGCCTTCTTGGCCCAGCTTTTGCTTAATCTTAGTAAGCCAATCATCAGTTTTTACTTTAGTCATCCACACTATGTCTTGGCCTTTGGTCTTTCTAACTCCCTTAAACACAGCACCTTCGATGAGGCCGAACTTGTTGCGCCTGACATCTGTTATAATTTCTTCAGTATACAAGCCACTGTAGATAAGACGTGGTATATGAATCGAATCATATTCAGCTAAGAAATCTTTGGGTGCCATAAACCCCTTTTTATAGAGGATTGAATCGAATAAGATAACATCCATGACATCTGTTTTTTCATGTTTACCTGAGAATGAATTTGGTCCAAGATATTCAAAAAATGATGTTATTGTATCGATGCCTCTGAAGTACTTTGACTCTCTGTACATCTTATCTAAATCATTCGAATATTTCTCCATGATTAAGTGACAGGCTTCTCCAAAGTGAGGGTGGTTCCCATCAATCATTTGTTTTCTTGTACCAAACTTCTTAAAGCCATTTGTAAACTGAGACTTCTTTGAAAGCTTACGGTTCCATTCAGTACGAATATTAGAACCATCTAGCTTATCAAAGCCATAACATTGTTCTCCATATTTGCCTTTATTAAAATATTCTATACTTGGGTATGCTTTCATGTTTATATTTTTAAAAATGTTCTTATCTAATACACTAACCGATATTGCGTTCGGGTATCGTTAAATCCTCGGTGGCATACAGTTAAGATTTGGACTCTTGGTAGTATCTGCGTATCTAGCCTCAATTTTACAAAGAACATTTTAGTCGTTTATTTCTAATTTCCAATCTTTGTCACCAAAAATACGGTCAAATTCAGTCTTAATCTTTTCTTTAAGCTCTGATACTTCTTCAAATGCATTCACATTGTCACCAACATCATATGAATCGTCCCATCTGTCTGGCCAGTTTTCTTTTTCTTCTTTAGTAAGTTGTTTGGTAATTTCAACTTTAACACCTTCAGTATATTCAGGAAATTTCTTACCACCATATGAACAAGTCATATTTGATTCTTCTAATGCAGGAGTTAACCAACCACCATTTACTTTCAAACTTGTGTAATAATGGATAGCACCAGGGGAGATACCTACCCAAGAACGAATGTCTGCAGAGACTTTACGTCGACCATCTTCTGTAAGGTCAATTCTTGTCTTCATGAGTTTACCATCATTGTCTTTGAAGTACACTTTATCACCTATCATTTGAGGTATCTTTACTTCAAAATCAGTATCATAAGCATCTAAGCCATATTTGAAACCAGATTTTTCATACCATTTTTGCCAAATAGGGTTTCCAATTATTTCACCTTCTTTGATGTAAGCGTTAACACCTGCAGCTTCTTGATAGTCTTTAGTTTCTTCAAATTTCATAGGAATTTCTTTTTTAGGTTCTTTCACTTTAATTGATTTTTCTGGGCCATATTTCTCGACATGCTCATCGAACAATATCTTACCATTCTCATCAATCCATTGATTGTGATAATATTTATCAGGAGAACAGTTCTCTCGTTCTCTAACGACATATACTGTACCATCTTCATCAATCACTCTTACTACAATTGCATTCTGATTACTCTTCTTTAAAGCATCTATAATGTCAGTACCTCGAATAGTTGACTTGACACCTTTATGATGATGATAACCTGCATACCAGGCAACGAATCTTTTTATTTCTTTCTCCATTATTTTCGACTTATATGTTCTTTATAGATAGGTTTCAACAGTTCATTAACTTCTGTAATGATTTTCTCTTCTTTAGGACCTTTGTCTTCAGAATATCCATTCACATAGAACCTACTGTTACAGTTCCAAAACTTACCACCAAAACCAAGCTTACCTTGAAATCTATACTCTGTACAACCACCAAACTCATTATATTTAGATGGATTTTCACCTTGATGATATATGAATTGACTAAGGTTGCTTTCACAATCATAATACCCTGCATACTCTACTAAGATATTATAAATCTCTGTAGCTAAATCTCCGGGTATTTGACGATTGTGTTTCTTTAAAAATTCTTTCCTTGCTTTATTTTGCTTGTATTTTTTATAAAAGTTCATTATTTTGTAAATCTTGAGGTTTGCAATGTGTTTGCTTGTTTAACTGGCATATTGTCAATTAAAGCTTCGATATCTTTTGTAGTCATTCTGCTAAAATCAAAACTTCTAACAAAATCTATTTTAATTCTTCTATATTCTGAATCATGTTGCTCTTGTACAACAAGTTGAGCAGATACTTTACGCTTCTTATCAATAACATTAATAGGATGACTAGCACGTCTATAAAGTTGACCATCTCTGTTGAAAATGTTTCCCCATGAGTCTCTTAGTCTTCTGTTGGCTCCTATTGCAACTATTTCAGTTCTATGTTTAAATCTCTGACCTTGAATACCAATTTCAATGCGGTCACCGATTTTAGCTTGGAATAATCCTCCGATATATTTAGTCATTCTTTAAGTTGTTTAAGTGTCAACATTACTTTATTTTTTAATTATTTTCACGATATCGTGGTCAATTCTTGCAATTCTATTATGTCTCATCACATAACCTTCATGAGTTCTACTACCTTTACCCTTTGAAGGGTCTGAGTATTCTACGATATGGTCGTAATAATCACCTTCTTCTGTTGGTCCAACATATATTAAAGTTGCTCCTAATGAACTTATTAATGTGTCGCCTTTTGTGCAAGTTCTTAAATCAATTTTATTTTGTGCCATGATATTATTTTTATATGTTTTAATTACAAGTCTAAAGTAACAAACATTCCTCAGAACCCAAAGTAATTAGTGTTTAAATTGCGATAAATCTCCGTTTATTTCTACTTGTAATGATGAGTAATCATCAAATGGATTACGTAACTTGTTCTTACTCTTATTATTACCACCACAATAATCAATAAATATAAACTTGTGAGGATATTCGTGATAAATGCCAGAATTAATATGACTTATTAGAGTTTCTTTTAATTTTGGGAATTTCTCAAGGAAAGCACCGAAATGATGATGTGTGCCTTTTTCATCGTGAAATCGACCATCTTCAAACATCATGATGTATTTTCTATTCCTGCCTTGATAATCTAATTTCTTCTTCATTATAAAGACATACATAACATCTCTTTCATAATAATCTTCAAATGTAGATTGCCATTTCATTTTAGTCATCGTACCATCATGAACCATTTTACGTTCATCTTCAGATGCTACGCACCATTGGGTTCCTTTACCATAAATACACATAGAGTCAATTGTAGTAGGAATAATAACTTTGATGTCGTCATCTTCATACACTCTAATTGTCTCCTCAAGTTTGATTTGACGTTCTCTATCTGCTTTAGTCCAGTTCATATTATTCAACTATTGCCATGATTTTATCTGTTCTATTTGTATCTACAATCATGATAGTACCATTTTCAGTAGTGATAATTCTGGCTGATTGGCCAACTAATTTCTCAACAACTTGAACTTTTGTATATGCAGGAAAACGTTCTCCTGAATCTTGTCTTAGTCTTAATTTGAAAGGGATTATTGTTTTAGGCATTATTTTGATTTTTTAAAAGATTTACTACACGCTTTGTAAAGTTCACCTCTTACATAGAAGTATGCAGAGTTCTGAACTTGTTTTAATTTCTTTGTTTTTTCACAATAGAAAGGAACCATTTTTCTAATACCTCCAAATTGTTCAGGTAAGAAGTTTTGAAGTATCATTGCTTTCATGTAAACATTAATATGAAGCTCGTCAGTTACTGTAACGAAGTCTGCGCTGCTTTTACCATAATGGACTAATACTCCAGCCATTCTTGAAAAACCATAGAAACAACTGTGAGCCAGTTTCATTGTCTTGTCACCCATTGTAAAGACTACATTAGATAAATGACCGTCAGTAGGTTGGAATGTAATTCCATTTGCAGTAAGTACTTTAGTTAACTTATCTACAGATGCTTGTACGTTGTTGATATGATTTTCTTCTGTCCACATATTTTTTATTTTCTATAAGATTTACTTGTAACGCTTATGTATGCATTATGCTCTTTATTAAATCTGGAAGGGCCAGATATTTTGTTGAATGAAATTTCGTATTCAGTACCTCTTTCAAATCCTTCGTCCATTTCCCAAGCGATTTGTACTTTGATGCTAACACCATTTACGTATTCATTACGTTCTTTGATTAAAGAAGTATCTTTTAAATCATTTACATGAAAAATAAGATTTTTAACTGATTGAGGTAGGCTGTTTGTGTTGTAAGATACACCATAATCGCAAGCATCGTTATAAACTTGAGCTGATTCTTTTTCGATTGTAGTGAATGAGTGGTTATGTTCTTTAAATATTGACATTTTATATAGTTTTAATGTTACAATACTAAAGTATCATAAAAAACTCAGAAGCCAAAGTAGTTTCTGAGTTATTTTGAAATTAGTTGCGTTTTATTTAAGTTTGTTGAAATAATCTTGAGTACCAACTGAACCGAATTTATTAACTGCTATTTGCCAAGGGTAATTTTCTTTCTGATGAGCTGCACGTTCTTCAACTTGTGCAGGAGTGATATTGCTAATATGTTTTTTCATTGCTCTGATACTTTGCTTGATGTCTTTTTCATTCCAACCACATTTGCAAGTTTCTAACCAACATTCTCCAGTTGCTTTGTTATGTAGAAATACTTGAGTACAATTTACTTGACCATCTGTTTTGAAATAACCAGCGTTTCCTGCAATTACTAAATAAGCATCTACTGTTTCGCTTACTGTGTATTTAGATGCGAAATATAAATCGTACCATGCATGAACTTCTTCCATGATTGTTACAACTACTCCTGGAAATTCGAATTGGTTATCTGATACGTATTGTGATTTTTTACCTGCTATTTTTTTGAATGATGTTACGTTCATTTTGTGTCGTTTTAAATTAATTACAAGATAAAAGTAACAAACATTCCTCAGAAGCCAAAGTATTTTCTGAGAATTACGTGAAAATATAATATAGGCTCATTCCTATTGATGCACCAACCATACCTATTGCACCAACCCATACAAGAAACTTTTGAAATTTTGATTCAGTCATATCATTTTCTAATTATTTTAAGGAAAATTTTATTAGAGGGGTCCAAAGCTTTCAGCTCATTATAAACTCTATTGTAGTCATCATTATTGCCTTTAACATCTTTCAAATCTAGAAGATATTCTATTCGTATTCTTATTGCATGCTCTTTTGGATTTTGCATGTAATATTTATTCGGATATTTAAAATAAAGGTGGTGGAAATTCTTCTTTTATTTGTAATGACTTAGGTTTATCCCAGCCTGACACTAAATCAGGGGCAATATAAAACATGCCAATCTTATAGTCTGCGTATGAGACTGTTTTAATTTGCCAATAGATTTTTTCTTCTCTATCTTCTGGAATAAGCCAATAGTAATAGAATGGCTTTGGGGTAATTTCATCAGGCAATAAAAAGCCGAACTTTGATACCAGTTCGACTTCTATTTGTTCCTTTTCTAATTCTATATAACTACCTCTTCCTCCATTAACTATTCTAACATAGTCACTTGCAAATAACGTACCATCGAGAAAGCGTAAGGGTTTACATTGAGCTTTCATCTTGGTAGAGTAACTTATCGTAAATATAATTTGTAACGTTTGAGTCCATACAATCTTTAATTGTGGGTTCGTCACCTGACTTTAGAGCAGTTCGAACCATGGTTGAAGATATTTCATATTTAACTTTATCATCATCTGCTATGAACTGATGAGGCTTCTGTAGATACCATGTTACATTTGGGTCACGCGGCACTCCTTTTCTTGGAACTACAATAAACTTAACATCAAGTTTAATTACTTCATCAGCATTATACCAAGTGTCAAGTGTATTTGCGTTATCTTGTCCAACTATAAAACCAAATCGATAATTCTCAAGTTCAGAATCATGTACCATCTTATTCAGTAGATGATATGTCTCACCTTTCAGATTGTGTTTGTGTTCATAATCACATACTTTAATCCTTCCGTCTGCCTGAGCAGCAATCTTACACATCTCATAACGTTCTTTAAATGGTAACATATCCTTGCCAAACATATGAATGTTCGTAGGCATTAACCAAACCTCATCAGCCCATTTACTTGCATTTAATACAAGTTTAGCCATTTCAATATGACCAAGAGTGATAGGATTAAAAGCACCACCGAATATTGCAACATTGGTCTTACGCCCAAGGCTTTTATATTGGTCTATACGTCGATTGATTTTTTTCAAAGTATTATAAACTAATTCTTCTGCATCCCATCCTGCTTCATTACAAAGCATCAATGTTGTTGCAAGTAAGTCTCCTGCTTCTTCTTTCAGATTCTTAAGGTCTGTGAATTGACAAAGCTCTCTTGCTTCACCTTCAATATCTTCAAGTCGTTTAGTAAGAGGTGTACTACCAAATGCATCGTTAAATACTTCATCTACAGTCTCTTGTATTACTTTCATTTTTGCACTCATTACTTTGAAAATTTAATATAAATATCTTTAATCATTTTCTTAAGGTTTGGTAAATCAGGCGCATTCCATATATGAGTCCATTCAATACCTGCACTAGTCATTGCATTTGCTTTTGTTGGAAAGTCAATTTGAATAGCATCTCTTTGTTTGAAATCTTCTTCAGACATTCCACGCTTTTCTGTAACTCTTTCCATTCTAAGTTTTTGAGGTGCATTAACCATTAAAACATGGTCCATACGTTTATACTGTCCTGTTTCGTAAAGTATTGCATTCTCGATGAACATTACGTTATATTTCAGTGTATGTTTTACATGGTAAGCAGTACAATAGAGGTCTTTTTCAATTGGACCTCTTATCATATCTTCAATCTTCTTCAATTTAGCTGGGTCTTGAAATATAATTGAACCGACTTTCTTTCTGTCAAGGCCTTCATCTGTATAGATATCTGCCCCGAACATTTCAATCATTTCTTCTCTAAGCCATGGGTCAGTTTCTTGTAAATATTTAACATGGTCATCCATATTATAGACATATCCACCTAGTTCTCCGATTAAATTACCAATGTAACTCTTACCTGCACCGATACTTCCAGTTATTCCAACTAATTTCATATTTTTATTTTATTACGTGTCTTAAAACTTGAACAACATCAAATGCATCTTCTACTGCATCATGTGCTATTCCTTTTATAATACCGCATCTTTTCAAACATTCTTCTAAGTTAGGTGGTACTTCATCTGTAGTTTTGGTAAGTGATGTAGCAGGGTCAAGTACTCTTCTATGAATAGGAAAGTGACTATCCCAGTTAGGAACATTTGATAAGAATATTCTGTCAAATGCATTATAGTTCTTACCTGCAACAACAAATTTCCTTGGCATGTTATTATCATCAATAAAGTCTAAGAATTTGTTTGCAACTTCATGCATGTGAAGAAGATAAATACCTTTTTCATCAAGAACTTCTTGAGCAATTAAGGCCTTTTGTTGATAACTTGCAACAGCATAACGGCCAAGTATTTCAATTATCTCTTTATTCATGTTCAGTGCAAAGGGTTGACCTTCGATGAAATCATGTACAATAATACAATGGAACTGAGGCATTTCTTCAAGTGGAAGAGGATTCTCAGTATCTTCTATAACTGCACCAATTGAAAGTAATTGGCATCTTTCTTTATCGAGACCTGTAGTCTCTGTATCTATACTTACATATCGCATTAAATTTCTCCTCTTAATTTAGTTAAACATTTACCTAGAAGGTTCATTCCAGGCCATTCTTCTTCAGGTGTATTAACTGCTTCTGCAGCTGTTAATCCTATACCCCATATTTCATCAAATGGGCTTGCTTCTACAAGTAATCTATCACCTGTATTAATCAATTGCCATTTAAGACTTTCGTGTTGACTATATTTAGCTCGATTAATTTCAAGCATTAAATCAAACGATACATTTAACCATTCAGCTGCATTAAATCCTTTTACTTGTCTACCTAATTTCTTGTTCTCTTTAGGATTAGGTTCATTTAAAATAAGTTCTGCAATTTCATAGTCATCAAAATGGAGGGCTTTTTCCCACATATAAGCTTGCTCTGTGTTTGCAAACTTTTCACCCTTGTATTCAATTTTAGCGTTGTGCCAGTTGGAGAACTCTCCAGCCCAAAAGAATACATATTTACTATTCGTTATCATAATTTAAAAGTATTAATTTATTACGCAATTTAAAAGTATTAAGCTATTTTATAAATTATAGATAAAACTTTAGCTCCTTGTTTTTCCTTAATTGCAATCATATTTTTGTTTGTAGGAAGTACACCTGACATAATTGGTAAAGTATGTTCTGAACGTAATCGCTTATACATTTTAGAATAAACACCTTTCTTTCGATACTCAGGTCTAACAAAAGCTTTTTCAATCCATATACATTCTTCTGCATTGTATTCAGTCTCATAAAACTTCATATAGCCTAAGATGTTGTTCTCTTTATCTCTGCAAGCAATATAGTCATATGAACCAACTGAAAATAACTTCATGTCATGCATAATGTTGTCATCTGTTGAGACTATATTTAATTCGAATCTTGCTAATTCTAATAAAAGTGCATTTGTTTGTAGTGCACTTTTATAATAATGTACTGTATTTTCCATTTATTTAGGCTCCCATCCAAGTTTATCAGCTGTATTCTTAAATATTTCTACTAATTGGTCTGACATATTGAATCTATTCTTATTAACTTCAATACTCTTAAAGATACAACCTGTATTATGTCTTTCTCCAGCTGCTTTCCAGTCCATGAACATCTCAATTATATCAAAAAGGTTCATACCATTAATACCAAAAGCATTATGTTCTGGATGATGTGAGTTCTCTTTATAATGATGGTCAAGTGCTACACCTAATTCTTTAAGTGATTCTTTATACTCATCTGAGCCATATTCTAACTTTGCTAATCTGGGTGTCATCTTGTCGAAGATTGACTTTTCAGGTTCCTCAAGTTTAGAATTGTCATGTTCTTTTGCAATATCAGACATCTGCATACAGAAATCTGTTATTAATGTTTGTACTCTTAATTTGTGCTTAAGAGTATCAGGTCTACTGTCGTATTGTTCCATTATGTTTTCTTTAAAATTATTTCACATGATTTATGTTCTTTACTATCGAGTCGTTTTATCATTGTCTGACATTCATCTGACTCTTTGTCTAAGTATTTAGCTATCTCATCTTTAGAAGGTCTTGTATTAAACATTTCTATTGCATAACGACTATGGCCCATCCAATGTTTATCTTTTGCTAAAGTACCTTTCAATTCTTCTATTGTTGAAACTGATTTTGTTTTACCTGTATCATAGCACTTCTTTGTTAAACAAGTATTGAATGTATGTTTTTCGCCATTATAACTATATCCTGAAAATACATGTACTTTTTCTATTCTTACTTCAATTACAGGATAATGTGTATGACGATTATGTCTATACGAATAGTAATATGATGTGAAGCCATCATGTTCTCTACTTTTATAACCAGGTGTTGCACTAATCAGATATTTGCTGCCATAATAAGTATTCTTATCATTTCCATCTCTATTAGAATATACATGACCAGGGATAAGCTCACTCATTTTAACTGTACCACTTGCAATTACACTTGTTTGTACAGTATACTTCTTGTACTCATCAGATTCTGCAGTTATTAAAGACATCTTTCTTCCGTCCCATACAAGTAATAACTTACCCTGAATAACACCTCCTATAATGTCATGGTGTCCCATTAAAGCTAAAAGGTTATCTGATGTTATTTCAAAGTGATAACCTTCTGGGTGGTCAATATAAAATAAAGTACGACCACTTCCAAACCAATCTGATGAACGTTTAGTTAGTCCACTTATTTTAAATCCTTCTCGTGGTATATTTGTTACAGGTTTCTTTAATTGTTTTTGTCCCCATCCATTCCATGAATATTCACTTCTAATTTTACCTTCTTCATCGACATACGTCATAAACGATAAAGGGTTTTTACCGGCATGGACTCTTACTAATATTTCTTTTGGTATGTTCATATTATTTTCTTTTAACTAAGACAGTTACGTTGTCTCCAGGTCTATCAAATGATTTTTTAAATTGTTCCAGTTTTGTAATCTCAAAAGTACCATTATCAGTAATAATAGTATCACCAGCTTTAATATCTGGGCACTCATTATCAAATCTGTGAATAACTAAAGCAGTACCTTGTCCTGCTAAATCAATGTTCGTGTACGTTTTTATATTATACGTTTGCATTATATTGTTTGTTTTTCAGTTTCTAAATCTGTAATTATTTCAAAATTCTTAGTACCTAATTCTTCTGAAATTGCTCTAGTTTTATCTAGAATTAAGTTCAAATCGATTTTATAAATTGTTTTACCGTCGATTCTACTTATACCAATTTTCTCAACACATGCTTTATGTGTAAGCTTCTGGTTTGATTTTACTATTATTTCATTCATTATCTTATAACTGTTACTGTTCCAGCGTATTCTCTTGCAACACCGTATACATCTATAAAATTACAAGTGTAAGTATAAACTCCAATTTGAACAGTCTTCATTCCATTCTTTGCTTTACCATCCCATTTATTATCAATGTCTGAGCTTTCGAAGATAACTTCTCCCCATCTATCATAAATACATAAGCCAAATCCAGTTGGTGTTATATTCTCACCGACTGCACCAAAGAAATCATTAATGCCATCACCATCTGGACTAAATGCAGAAGCAAAGTATACTGTAGTGATGTCAGTTATTATAATTTGTGACATAGCTGAATCTCTACAATTATGAATTGATACAACTTTTAATTCTACCATATAATCTCCAACTTCATTATAAGTATGGACTGGATTAAGTGTCATTGATGTATCTCCATCACCAAAAGTCCAATAATTCCAGTAATTATTCTGGCTATTATTATCAAATTGTATTACTGGGTCAATTATACTTGCATTAGAAGGTGTTACATAAAATCTTGCGTCAGGGTTCTCATATACAGTAATGTAATTAGTGTAGTTGATGTTATTAGAACAGCCGTATTCATCAGTAACCATAAGAGTAATGTCATACATACCATAATTATCAAATTCATGAGTAGCTGTCATACCATACCCCTGTGATTCATCTCCAAATACCCATCTATATGTTTCATTTGGGAAAGCTGAATATGCATCGAAGTGTACTGTAAGTGGTTCACAACCATGTATAATATCAGTAGAAAATTGAGGTGTAGGTAATATATGAACATCAATATCGACAGTAGATGAAGCTGTAGAACAGTAATCAGTAGCTGTTAAAGTTACAGATTCATTGAGATTTGGCCAGTAAGTAAAAGGAACATTAACAATATTCCCGTTAAATGATATTTGATATGGACCACCAGTTCCACCTGATGTGATACATGAAATAGTAACAGGGTCACCTAAACAAACATCTGCAGGTGTTGACACGATAGAAAAATTCAAATTGTCAAAGACATCTAAGTCAACAACTTCAATATTACTTGTACAGCCATTGATATCTTCAGCATATATAATGTAAGTTTCAAATCCTGTTGGATTGGTCACAAACGGCATAGCAGTGTAAACACCATTAATGTAATAAATATAAGGAGCTACTCCACCTGTTGTCGATGCATTTATTTCAACGTCCTGGTTGAAACATACAATTTCACCACTTTGTGAAACTGCAAGAAATACTTCAGATGGTGTATTAACTTCTACATTATCAAAGATTTGACAATTGTTAGCATCAGTTATAGTAACTTGATAATTCCCAGCTGGTACATTTATAATTGTACCTGCTATACCTACAGAAGGTAACCATTGATAAGTATAACCAATTGTTCCACCTGAGACATTTGCAGTAGCTGTTCCTAAATTATCATCAAAACAAAGTAAATCTGTATGTGTCATGATTGCACTTAAAGGAAACTCAGGTTCATCTACGATTACAGTTTCAATAACTGAGCATGAATTACAATCAGTAATCGTTACATCGTAACTCCCAGCAAGTAAGTTAGTAAATATGCCAGTCGTATTGCTAATTCCATTATTATAAGTAATAGGAGTGCATCCACCTGAAGCTTGTATTAAAAATCCACCAGTATTATCACCATTACAAAGAACATCAGTCACTGTAACATTATCAATATCTATAGGTTGTGCAGAACTTACAGTACCAGCATTAGTTGCTGTGCAACCATTTAAGTCTGTTACTGTTACGAAGTAATTGTTAGCACATAAAGCATTCACAGTTTGTGTGATATCAGCTATTCCTAACCATTGATAAGTATAACCAGGAGTGCCGTTTAATGGATTTGCAGTAGCACTTCCATCACAAGCTCCTGCACATATCTCATCTACTGTAGACATAGTTACTGTTGGCATTTCAAATACTTCTATTATATCTGTATTATCATCTGTACATGTACCTATAGTAACAGTTTGGGTTATTATATAAGTTCCTGGATTAGCCCATGATACGTTAACAACATTTTCATTAGTAGATGTTAATGTATTTGAATTAGGTAATGTCCAGTCCCATGTAATTCCTGGTCCAGTATCTCCTGTATTTGTAAAAGTAAATAAGTTCCCAGTTAAGCACTGGTCTACACTTGATATAAAACTAGCAGTAGGGTCTATCACTGTAATGAGAACATCATCAGTAGACGTGCAACCGTCATCAGTAGTCATAGTAACTGTATAAGTTGTTGTAATTAAGGGTTCTACAGTAGGTGTCGAATCAGTTGCAAGTGTAGTTATAGTAGCAGCATTGTCCCAAAGGTAAGTGACAGGTTGCAAACCACCATTATAAACAGGCGAACCTCCTAAAGTTGCTTGGTCTCCAATACAAATTGATTGGTCAGTACCTGCATTGACTTCGCATATAATAGAACAGTCTGTACTTCCTAATCCACTTGTTTGTGAAAATGTGACATTCTGTGTTATACCTGCGTAGTTTGTTATCATCATCATATAAAATTCACCAGGTAAAGCTCCTGTTATGTCACAGTCTTCTGATGATGCTATTGAGAAACTACAATCTACAACATTAGCTGAAGTAAGATTACTACACATAACAGCTTGAGATGCAAATGGTCCCCATGCTACAAAATCAATATCACTACCGGCATTCATCGTAATTGTGATATCGCCGGGTTGGTCTATTTGTAGATAGTACCATACTGGGTTAGGTTGTGTGAGTAAACAATCGTAATCAGGCCCAGTCTGAGCTGTAGTACTTGTTGATAATGGGAAATCATAAGTAGTTCCTGTACAAAATGGGTCAGCACTTGCACAATCAGTTCCTTGTGAAAATCCAGTAAGACTTATAAGAAAGAATAAGAATATTACTAAGAGTTTTTTCATAATTAATTATTTTGTTTGTTAATAAATTCCTGCCTTTGTTTTATTGCATTATCAAGAGCAGGTTTAAATGATGTTGAAATCCAATTCTGTACTTCAATAGCTTCAGAATTATCTTTTACAAAGTAATATTTAAACATCACATCTTTTAATCTTTTGTTATAATATTCAATGTTGTTTGAATCTGAGTACATTTCGTCATAATAGATGTCATTAACAATTGTTGTCAATGTACTATCAAGCTTAATATCACCAGATTTATCTAGTTCATATGTTTGAGCAAATGTAAAACTTGTCG
>Ga0222628_1000430_pt1 | contig 17886 bp, 34 predicted proteins | sample AntAcemetageno95_FD_179860 | JGI IMG/M metagenome (GOLD analysis project Ga0222628, IMG submission 179860) | Saline water microbial communities from Ace Lake, Antarctica - #95 | ecosystem: Environmental > Aquatic > Non-marine Saline and Alkaline > Saline | place: Antarctica: Ace Lake | collected...
AGATGTGGAGATTTAGATTATTATTTAGCAACCATTCCAATAGCAGATGTAATTAGAAAATTAAGATTAGAAAAATTAGAAACAATTATAAAAAATTAAAAAAAATTAAAAAAAATTAAAAAAATAAGGAGAAAAATTATGAAAACTTTAGAATTAACAAAACAAAACAAACAAACAAAACAAACAAACGCATTATATAATGCAAATATTTATGCTTATAATTCAATAGATTTACAAGAAAAAATTAACAGAATTCTTGATAAAATTGAAAAATGGGTAAAATATAAAGATTATAGAATAATTGGGGATTTATCTTCATTAAAGAATTTAAATCAACAAAACAATATTAATTTATCAATTAATCGAATTAAAAATATTAATAAATATTTAAATTCATTAGATAGAAAAATAACTTTAAGAAAAGTTAATACTTTTTTACATTTAATTTATAAAACCTATAAATTAGATAAAAAAGTTAATATTAAAATTGGAATTAAAGAGGAAACTATTCAAAAGAAAAGGAAAGAATGGTTAAAAGCTCGGGATGAAGCAGAAAAATTACTTAAAGCATATAAAGATGAAAAAGGATCTTTCTATAAAGATCAATTATAAATATTGAAAGAGAATGAGGATATTATTAAAAAATATTCTCATTCTTATTCTTTTTTCAATAATTTTTGTGTATCTTTGCAATATGATAAAAATGACCTGTTAGCTCAGTTGGTTAGAGCAGAAATTTCTAAAATTTCGGGTCGTGAGTTCGAAACTTACACAGGTCTCAATAATTAATGAATTACCTCCAAATTTCACAAAAAAATGATAGATGTGAAAGAGTTTTAAATAAAAATATAAAGATGGAATTTAATTTTGAAGACGCACATTATTTATTTATAGAACATAGTGAAAAATCTGTGGTAAAATTACAACGTGATTATGAATGGTCAATTGAATATATTGATGGAACTGAATTTGATTTAGGAACATTATTTTCTAATATGGATATTGATGAAATTGTTGATTCATTAAGAAAATCATTTGATCAAGTTGAAATTATTGATTATAGTGATATTGACGATTATATGGAAAATTAAAGTTTTTTCAAATTAATATATAAAAGAAATAAAATTCTAAAAACATGAGCAACAAAATAAATAAAGCAAAGAATAAAGAAATTAAAAGAAAAGTAGAATTAAAAGTTGATATGATTACAAATCCTGATGTGTTTCTGTGGAGAATTATTAGGTAAGTCCTGATATTTGATCCAAAAACAGATGAAGTAGTATATTAAATAAAAAATAAAACAAAAAAACTCTCAATATTAATTTATTGGGAGTTTTTTATTTATGAAAATTTATAATGAATAATAAATATTATATGAAAAATATGAAAATTTATTTTAATATATAATGAAAAATAATAAATATTATATGAAAAATATGAAAAATTGGAAAAATTTTAATGAAAATATTAATAATTTAGGAATAATTGATGAAATTAAAAATTTGTTAGGTGAAGATATTTTAACTATGGGAGAAATGGAAGTAGATGCATCTCCAGTATATACAGAAGAAGATGGTGAATTTGATCCTGAAATTCATTTAATTGAAAGATTATATGATGATAGAGTTGATGTCGTTGTTTATGGTGGATATAAATATAACACTGAATTAAATGAATATCAAGTAAAATATGAAGATTTAGAAGATTCTACTTTAGAAGAAATAAAAGAAATATTAGAAAATTATAGAAAAGATGAAGAATAATATAAAAAATTGGGAAAGTTTTAATGAATCTAAAAAAGATGATATTAAAATAGCGAAAAAAGAATTAAAAGAATTTAAACAATGGGATAAAATCAAATATGATGATAAAGATTATTATTTTAATAAGATAACTAATAATGCTATAATTATCCATCTTAAACCAAATAAATTATCTTCTGGATTATCAATTGCTCATAAAGATTATAAAAAAATTAAAAAATTATAAAAAATATAAAAGATTGGATAAAATTTAATGAAGGATTTAATTGGAATTTGAAAGATTAAAAAAGAATTTATAAAATGAAAAGATATAACACTTTTTTATATGAAAAATCTTCTTTAACTTCATTAGGAGTTCCTAAAGAAGTAATGCAAGATATTCAGATTAATTTTGAAATTACCCCAGAAGCATCTTGGTCAAAAATTAAATATAAAAAAGATTTACTAGCCAATTTAAAATCAGATAATAAAGCATTATATATTGAAATATCATCAACATTTATAAGATTAATCATAAGTGATAATTTTACATATTATGTTCAATATTTTAAATATGTTAAAGATAATTGGGGATATTATGAAATTGGAGATAGAGAAGAAATATCTTTTACTCAAATAAAATATAGTGTTCAAGTTCAAAGTATGCTTTGGAAATTAGAAGATAATAATTTTAAATTAAAAGAAAAATCTCAAAGATTAGTTCAAAAAGAAATGAAAAAATTTGAACAAACAACACAAGATTTTAAATATTATATTTTAGAAAATTTTAATAAAATTTTAAGAAGAATTTATGGTAAAAAACATTTATTAATAATGAAAAAAATTGCTAATAATCTTCAAAATTTAACAAAAAATTTAAATGCAGATGAATTAATGAAATTTTTAGCAGATAATAAAAAATTAGCACAAGTAGCAAAAGAATATGAATTAGCGAAAGAAGATAAAGATTTATTAAGAATAGAAAAATTAGAAAAAAAATATAACTCATTACCGATATTAGATGAATATTTAATAAATTTTGAAGAATTATATTCAGAAGAATTTAATAACAGATTAAATATTCAGGATTTAATATATACATTTGGGAGAATGAAAATAGAGACTGCATTTATGTATTTTCTATATACTGGAAATATAAATAAATTAACTAAATAAATAATATGAAGCATTTAAACACATATAAAATATTTGAAGCTTGGTGGAGTAAAAAAGAACCAAAAAAAGAAACATTCTCATTAGAATCTGATGAGGGGAAAAAAGTGTGGGATGTTGAGAAATTTAATAATTGGTTCAAGAATGATTATTCTGGTTATGATGGTTATCCGGGAGGTGCTGCAGGCATTTTCAGGAGAACTAATAAATTATCTATTGGAATGATAAGTGATTATTTTGAAGAAATGAATATTGTAAATTTATTGATACCAGAACTTTATGAATTTAGAGATTTAATTATAGATAATTGGTTGAACCTACGTAAACAAAATGAAGCATATTGGGATAAGAAAGATCCTGATTTCAGTGATAATCGAGATTATAGAATGAGAACAAAAAATATAATAGATCTATTATATTCTTGGTGGTTTAATAAATATCCTGATTTAAATATAAATTCTATTAATGTAGCAGGTGATGTTTTCAATTTTCACCCATTTTTTTCAAAAAAAGCTAAAGAATTAGGTGCAGAAATAAGAGTTAATTTTAATATACCAATGAACAATAAAAAATATTATGATTTAATTATAGATTTTACAAATGAGGGGGAATATAAAAAAACAGATAAAACAACAAAAGATTCAACTAAATTACTTGTTCCATATTCTGATGAAATATGGGATATTATTAAAACTCATATGTATGATGGGATGAATGAATCATCAACAGAATTTTCTGATCATAATGCAGGAATGAATAATATTATTAATACACAAGGTTCAAATCAAATTACATTACCAACTGATTATTATGATTTTGATATGGAAGAAGATGAAGATGAATTACCAAATAGAACTGGAAGAGATGATAAATCTATACCTCATCAAAACAAATACAAAAAAACTCCCTATAAGATGTCAGCTGAAAACTTAAATGTACAAGATATTATGACATACCCAACATTCATTTTAAAAGATAACCCATCTATATTAAATTCGTTTTATAATCAAATAAAAGAAACTCAAGGAATTAAAAAATTAACTGATATAACCTCTGAAAATATTGAAGAATATGTAGGATTTTCATTCATTTATCATTATAATAAATTATATATTTTATCTGATTCTGAAGAAAATATGTTTTTATTATTAGATAAAGAATTAATCCCAATAAATAATTCAGATAATATTATGAAAATTATCGACAATGAATTATAATTATTAATATTTTTTTATGTATATTTGCAAAAAATTAATCTAAAATTTAAATTAATGGAATATAATTATAGAAATAATAACAGTATCATCTTTATATGCATTTTTTATTTTGCCTTCTTTAAATCTATTCCATGCTGTTCTATATGTACATGAATTCATTTGAGCATATTGACTTAATTTTATATATCTTTTCATTTAATTTTTTTTATTTATTTCTTTTATATATAAAATAAAAAATGTCATATTTTTCTATTTATTTTCTATAATTTTCTATAAAATGAAAGATATTCTTAATACACATTAATATTTAACATAAATAGAGATAAATCAAGTAAAGAACACAATATTGGAGATAATATAGTTATTAATAATATGAATTATATTATTGATAATATAAATAAAAAACAAAAAAAATTAATTATAGTAACAATAACCTGAATTAAAATTTAAAAAAATTATGTTTAATCGTAAGACTGATAAAGAGAAAATTTGTAAAAAAATTAGAAATCAAATTTTTATTGAAAATGCAATTGCTGATGTAAAATGTCATTGTGAAAGAATGATTGGTATATCACCATTAAAGAAAAAAACAATTAAAAAAATTGAAAATTTTGAAAATCTTTTTCCAGGGGATATTGAAAAAGAAATTGAAAGAAGATATCAAATTAAAATTAAAAAAAATTATGGCAAAATATAAAAAAGAATCAAAATCATATAGATTTGAAGAAGATTTATTGAGATTTGGTATTTATAGAGGAAAACCAATTGGGGATATAATGAGAAAAGATTCAGATTATATTGATTGGTGTGTACAAAATTATACTGGATTTAAACTTTGGAAAAAATTGACAACAAGATTTGCAGAAATTAAAGAAAAAAATGATAGATTGCAAAATGATAAATAAATATCTTAAAATATTGTCTGATAATGGATTTAAATATAAATTAACTAAATCATCAGAACTCTATAAAGTTTTTAAATATGGAGAATGGGTAATTCTTATGTGGAGTGATTTTAATGATGATATTGTAGAAAATTGTGAATATATGACAACATTTAAAGATTTAAATTATAAACAAGTAGAAAGATATGCTTTTTCATTACTACATTATAAAATTAAATCTAATTATAAAAAATCATACAAAGAATCATTAAGATGGTATAAAAAAGCATATCAAGGGTTTATAGAACCAATACCTTGTCATTATATAGATGAAAAATTATTAAAAAATTATCAGAGATTATTGAAATTAAAAAAAATAATAAAAAAATAATAAAATCAAATGGAAGAAAATAGTTATATATCAGAAGAACAATTAGTTAAATTAAAAGAATGGACAAAATCAGAAGAAGGTAAAAAGAGATTAGTAAAATTTGTAATGATGCATATGATAATGCCAAATATATAAGAGATTTTAATAAAGCATATACAATTTAATATATGAAAAAATATAATAATTTTAGAACATATAGAGGATATGATATAGTTAAAGATGAAACAAAATCTTCTGGAGAATTTGGTCTTTGGTATCCCAGAATTATATTATAGAATTTTTGGAAATGAAATAGTTAAAAATTTTAAATCTGTATCAATTATTCAATCAAAAGAAACCATTGATGAATGGTTTGATTTTAATCTTCAAGTTAAAAATTTTAAAGATGAATAGAGAAATAAAATTAAAATCTATAATATTACCTAAATGGAGATTTAGAATCTATTTATTTGTTAATAAAATATCTAAAAAGTTGAAAATTCTTTTTTGTAAACATGATTTTATAAACATTGTATCAAAATATAATTGGAAAGAAAAATGTACTAAATGCGGATATGAAAAGAATACCTTTTTCAATTAAATTTACCTCCCCCACAAATGTACCCATAAATTTTATAATTTAATAAAAACTTTTAATAAAACTTTTTATATAAAAAATAAATGAATATTTATATATGATGAATTTTAATTTTGAAAAATTACCAGAATCATTTTTTTCTATTTATGCTAATAAAATATATAAAGAATGTATAAATGAAAATATTTTGTATGATAAAAATACAATTAATAAAATTATGAATATTCTTATAAAAGAAGAAGAATATGAAAAATGTGAAAATTTGAAAAATTTTATAAAAAATAATAAATTAGTATATGCATAAACTATTAGAAGAATTAGAAGAAAAAAATAATATTTTAAATGAGGATATTAAAATTTTAAAAAGTGAAAATAAATTTTTAGAAAAAGATATTAAAAATTTAGAAAGTGAAAAAGATGATTTAGAAAGTGAAAATGATGATTTAGATAGTGAAATAATAAAATTAGAATATAAAATTGAATCTTTAGAGAATAAAATTGAAGAAAATAAATTTATCAATACAAATAATCTTTATGATCAATTAAAAATTGAAGAACTTGAAAGATTATTTAGTACATATAAATTAGAAGAATTACAAAAATTATAAAATCATAAAATAATATGAAAACATCAGCAGGATTATTAATAATTCAAGATAATAAAATTTTATTATGTCATCCAACAAAAGCAAAATGGGATGGTACATATTCTATACCAAAAGGTAATATTGAAAATCTTGAAATTCCACTTGAAACAGCAATAAGAGAAACAAAAGAAGAAATAGGTGTACTTATTGATGAAAAAATAATTAATAAAAAAGAATATATTGTTTATTATAAAAACAAAAAAGGAGATACATACAAAAAAGTATATTATTATATTGTTAATTTAAAATCTGATGATTTACCAGAAGTATTACCAAAAGAAATGTTGCAATTAGAAGAAATTGATTGGGCTGGTTTTTTATCATATAAAGATGCTAGTGATAAGATATTTTGGAGATTTAGTGAAATGTTAAAATATATAAAAAAATGAAAAAAGAATTTGGGAAGTATTAAAGGACAAAAACATAATCCTTATATTGAAGGAAAGTATGGACATTTAAATCAAAATGATGTAGTATTTACACCTGACTGGTTGGCTAAACAGATTGTAGATATGTTTGATATTAAAGGTAAAGTATTAGAACCTTGCAAGGGAGAAGGTGCTTTTTTACAATATTTGCCATCTAATACAGATTGGTGTGAAATAGCTGAAGGAAAAAATTATTATGATTATAATACTAAAGTAGATTGGATTGTAACAAATCCTCCATATTCAGATTTCAATAGATTTTTAGAACATAGTTTTAATCTTGCTGATAATATAGTATTACTTGTACCGGTTGCAAAAATGTTTAAATCAATGGGAACTATGAGTGATATTTTTGATTATGGTGGTTTTGTTGAAATACACACGTTACCAAGTAGTAAAGCTGGATTCCCATTTGGTTTTCCATCTGCTGTTTATTATTTGAAACGAGATTATAAAGGTGATACAAAAATAAAAATGCTTGATGGTATTGTTTTAAAAAACGAATGAAAAAAATGAAATGAAAATACCAAATAATAGAAAAACAAAAAAAATATTTAAAAATATAGATAAATGAAACATTATATTGAATTTTATTTTCCAGGTTCTTTTATATCAGAAACTACTGAAAAAGAAATTAATAATAGAGATGATAATTTTGAAATTCCAAAATATGCATATGGTTATAAATTTTATGATAAAAATGAATCAGGTATAATTAATAAAACAGGAACATATTTTTTAAGAGGAAAAATATCAACAAAAGAAGAAGTTGAATTATTAAATATTGATAATAAATATGATATTGCTTTAATAAATATGGAATATAATAATATTGATAAAGTTGTTATATCAAAATATGGTCAAATTTTCCCATTTAATAAAGGAGATGTTTCTTTAGAGAAAAATTATATGAGAAAAATTAAATTAAAAAAAATCTTAAAATAAAATAATAATATGCAAGAACTTAAAAAATTATGAAATGAAAGTACTCCCCAAAAAAGAATAGAAATTGTATATAATCAAATTAATACTTGATTACCAATACAATATCAAAATAATTTGAAATTAGTTAGTTAAATATTATATATAAAAAAAAACAATATGAAAAAAATAATAATTTGGTTTATTAGAAAAGAAGGTTATGTATCAAATTTTTACAAAGATGTAGAAAAATATTTAAAAAATAAAAATTCATAAAATTGTTAATAAGAATTTTAATCTCATAAATTAAATATATAAAAGAAAAACAATAAATGGATAATATAAAATTATTTAAAGAAAAACAAATTAATAATTACATATCAAATGTTGATTTAACAGATATTGATATTAATTTAATGAAATCAGAATTAGCTACTTTAATTGGAGAAAGTCCTGCAATTAAATTAAATTACACAAAGGAAGAATCTCTTAATGAAGATGATGGAACAAAAAAATTAATTGAAAAATTAGAAAGCTTTACAATCATATTTACAATTGATAAAGAAATATTACCTGGTAAAAATATGCCAATCCCAGTTGAAAAAACATTTTTTATTTAAAAATAATATAAAAATGAATATAGATTTAATCAAACAATTTGAAAAATCACTCAAATATTATAAATTAGAATTGAAAAAGAATCCAAATAGTACATTTTATTTAGGATTAGTGAAAAATACTGAAGAATATATTAAAGGATTAAATATAAAAACTTATCCTGTTTTAGATAGAAAAGGTTCTGAATATAGAAATGAACTTAATTTATTGTTCCCTCGCATTAATAATAAACCATCTAATGAAGAAATGGTTAAAAGAATAGAATTTAAAAAAAGATATAAAGCAGGATTAATAAAAGCTAATTTAGATAATGGAGATATAGTTAAAGTTCAATGGAGAGGAAAAAGAGGATATAAAAGAAAAGGTTATTATGTAATCAAATATTTAAAAAATGGTGAATTAATTGAAACTTCAGATTATAAATTAATAGATGAATTTTTTGAAAAATAAATTAATCAATTAATTTTTGATATATAATAAAAAAAACAATATTAATATGATTAAAAATTTTAAATTATTTGAAAATTATAATACACAACCACCTATAATATATCTTGCTGGTGGTTGGTCTGGATGGAGAGATACTGTTATTGAAAATTTTCCGGGAGTAAATTTTTTAGATCCAAGAAAAGTTGGTGGTGGAGTTGACCAAAATCCCAATTGGTTTAAATTAGAAACAGAAATGATTCAAGAATGTGATGGTATTATTTCTTGGATTGTAAAAGATAATAAATCGGGATTTGGTATGACATTTGAAGAAAGAAGTTTTTGAATGGATATATAAAACTGATTGGTTAGGTTTAGCAAAATATTATATAAAAAATAATTAAAAAATTATAATCTAAAAATGTTTTAATATATTTATTCATATTAATCTTATAATATTTACAATACCTTTATCATAATCTATAAAATCTAAAGTATCAAATGGGTATTCTTGTCCATCTTTTAATTTTAAATCAAATTCATTAAAAAAATTAAGAGTATCATCATCAAGACTTATCAATCCTTTTTTATCTTTCTCATTTATTTCTAATTCAAGATATTCAAAATCATCAATAGCTAATTCTTCACCAAATTCTTCTTCAAGTGAAACTAACCAACCTTCTTCAGAAATAAAATCAAATAATTCTACTGATAAGTCTTTATAATCTTCTGACATTAATACTTTTGCTAAATATAATTCAATTCGTTCTTTATTAAATACTGCTTTAAAATTTTCAAATAAGTTTAAATATTTCATAAGTTTATATATTTAATTTTTAATATAAAAGTTGTTTCTATTTTTTGTAGAATTAATATGATTTTTAGTAATACATAAATTTTTAATATCTGCGATATCTTTTTCTTTAATATTATTATGAAATCCATAATATATTGATATTTTATGATCTATTGTTGGGAATTCTTTTTTAGTATGATATAATTGTAAATTTTCAGCAATCCATTCACCATCATAATAATCATAACCATCCCAGTTAGAAAATAATTCTTTTTTAACTTTTTTTGTTAATCTTCTGACTTCATTTGCATATTTTTTGTAACAAGTTAATTGTTCATCACTTAAATAATGTCCATTTTTGATTTTTGTTTTTATCATTTTATTAACTATATCAACATTCTGCATAACATATTCAACACCATATTTATCAATGTTTGTTATTTTTGATTTTTCTTTAAATTCTAATGTTTCCATATACCAATTTTTATCATACTTTTTGTTATTAGTTATTTTTACATCATTAATATATTGTTGTGTTTGTGTATAATGTTCAACACCATATTTCTCTTTATTATTTTTGTTTCTTGTTTCCTTTATATTTTCTGATTGCATTGGGAATTTTACCCCATAATTTTTTGTACAAGTTTTCCAGGATTTCTCTCTATTTGTATAATTTTCATTACCATATTTTTTTAATTTAGTTTTCTTTGATTTGGATTTTATTTTATCATTTTGAAAAACATTTTCTGCTCCCCAATTTTTAAGATTTGTTTGTTTTTTCTTTTCTTTTATTTTTTGTAATTGTGAAATATTTTCTACTCCAAATTTTTCTAATGTTATTTTTTTCCTTTTTTTTCCTGAACATTTCATACAATAATAAAGTCCATCAAATTCTATTGATTTTTGATATGAAGAATATATAATATTTTTTCCTATTCCACATATATCACATTTGACATCTATTTTTAAAATGCTTTTTTTATATAATTCTTCAATTTTTATATTTATTATATCTCCAACAGTACATTCATATCCTAATTTTCTATATTTTAGTAGATTCTTACTACCAATTGATATTTTTATTTCTTTTGTTATTAACATAATTACCATCTATTATTTGTTTTATATATTAAAACTAAAAAGTCATTTCTTTCTATAAAAAATAAAAAATAAATGATAAAAGTTAATTGTATATGTGATTGTAATTACATACTTTTAAAGAATGTATTTATACTTAAGAAAATACGATCTCTAAGAGATTTAGAATCTTTACTAATTAGAGATATTAAAAAAATTACACAAACATATCCTTTTGATAATATTTATATTGTCTCTGATTCAAAAGAACAAAATTGGAGAAAAATGATATATCAAGAATATAAAGGAAAAAGAAAAAAAGATGCCACTATTGATTGGAAATATGTTTATGAAATTTATAATAATTTTAAAGATTATATTAAAACAAAAAGAAATATTAAATTATTAGAATCTCCGGGATTAGAAGGTGATGATTTTATTGCATATATTGTAAATGAATCAAATAAAGAAGGTTATTCAAATGTGATAGTTGCATCTGATGGTGATTTACAACAATTATTAAAATATGATTTAAATAATCATTATATAAATATTCAATGGAATTATAGATTATCCGATGAAAGAGTATATTTACCAGAAAATTATCAATTATTTTTAGATAAAATGTCTAATATTGAAAATGATATATTTAATCCATCAAATAATGCAGAATTTATAAATTATTTAGAAAATTTAATAATGAAAACAAGAGTAAAAAGTATTATAAAAGAAGAAGTATTATTTACAAAAATAGTTCAAGGAGATTCTTCAGATAATATTATATCAATAATAAAAATAAAAGATGGAAAATTAGATCCAGAAAATGGAAGAGGAATTGGTGAAAATGGTGCAATAAGTGTTTATAAATTATATAAAGAGATACATCCAGAACCCATAGATTTTGATTCTGATGAATTTATTGATAGATTGATAGAAGTTATCATATATTATAAAAAGATTAAAAATTGCACGTTTAAACAAAGTATAAGAGAAAATATAATTCTTAATAGACAATTAATATCATTAGATTCAAAATTTATGCCTGAACAATTTTTTGAAAATATGGTAAATAATTATAAAAAAGTAAATGAATATGTTGAATATGAGGTTGAAAATTTAGAAGAAAAATATGATGATGATTTTTTTAATGATGTTCCTGAAGATATTCCTGAACAATTTAGAATTGAAGAAAAAACAATAGATAATGATAGTTTTGATCCTGATTCTTTTTGGGATTTATAAAAAAATAAATATAGATTATAAATGAGTAAGATACGAGAAGATTTTTTTGATAAAGAAATTGAATATATGAAAAAAGGATTAAAAAATGAAAATGACCTAGTTATTAAAGATTTTATTCCACATATAAGAGATATTATTAAAACATTTGGAAAACAAGGTCATTCTGGGGGGTTCTGCTCCATTTTATGCAAGAGAAATTGCAAGAATTGTAGAAAATGTTTTATTATGGAAGCCTTTAAGTCCAATAAAAGATGACCCAGAACAATGGAGAGATTTAATTTGTTATAATTGTGATATGTTACAAAATGAACGAAATTCAACTCTATTTAAAATTATAGAAACAAATAAATCATATTTTCTTGATGCTATTATATTTCAGGGAAAAGAAGATTGGGATTCATTTACTGGAATTATTGAAGATATTGAAAGTAAGCAATATGTAAATTTCCCTTTTACTGAAAAAAGATTTTACATAGATATTGTAGAAGATAAAAACGGTCATAAAACAATAAAAGATAAAAATCAATTGATTGAACCAGCATTATATTATGATATGTTATCTTCAGAAAAATTAGATAAACATAAACAATTTATAATATCTAAACTAAGAGAAAGAAAGTTAGAAAAAATATTAAAAAAATATTAAAAAAATAATTAAAAAAATATGAAGATAAATAAAATAAAATTTAAAAATGTTAATTCATATGGAAATAATTTTCAAGAAATTGTTTTTACAGATACAAATGGACTTTATTTGCTTCAAGGAGATAATGGGGAAGGTAAATGTCTATATTCTGGTGCTCTTATTGATATTGAATTTACTAATGAAGAAACTAAAAAACAATTTTTATTATTTTTAAAAGAGAAATAATCCATTTCATCCAATTAATATATAAATAAATGTATATAATTTATGAGATTAAAAGATATTTTTTTCAAAGATTATGAAAAAAATTATTTAAATTTTCTTGATATTTTTTACGAAAATAATCCAATAATTTTCATAAAAAATGAATTAAAAAAAGAAATAAAAATTAGACAAAAAATAATTAATAAGAAATCTATTTTTAATAGAAATATTGAATTTTGGATTTTACGAGGTTGGTCTGAAGAACAAGCAAATGAAAAAATTAATATTATCAAAAAAAATTATAAATATCCAAAATATACCATATTCTGTTGGGAATATTGGGTTGATAAAGGGTATTCTAAAAAAGATGCAAAAAATAAAGTATCAGATTTTCAAAGAAAAAATTCATTAAAATTTACAAAGAAAAGAAAAGAAAATCCAGAAAAATATAAACATATGTTGTCTCCAATGACAATTGATTTTTGGATTAAAAAAGGATATTCAAAAAAAGAATCAATTATAAAAATTAAATCACAAAGAAAATTACATAATGAATATTGGTTAAAAAGAGGTTATAATGAAGAAGACGCAATAATAAATGTTAAATTATATCAAAAAGAAAATTCAAAAAAACATAAATTAAAATGGAAGAATTTAAAACATACAACTGAATTTAAAGAACAACAACCAACAAGAATAGAATATTGGATTAAAAAAGGATTTTCAAAAGAAATATCAAAAATAAAACTAACAGATAGACAATGTACATTTTCAAAAGAAATATGTATAAGAAAATATGGTGAAAAAATTGGTTTAGAAATTTTTAATGAAAGACAACATAAATGGCAAGACACTTTACAAAAAAATGGAAATTTAAAAGGAGGATATTCAAAAATAAGTCAAGATTTATTTAATAAATTATTAGAATATTATAATAATAAAGATAAAGAGTATGTATATTTTGCAACAAAAAATAAAGAATTAAGATTAAATGAAAGTTCAGATAGATTATTTTTATATGATTTTGTAGATTTGAAAAATAAGAAAATTATAGAATATAATGGTGATTTATTTCATGCAAATCCATCAAAATATAAAAAGAATGATACTCCACATCCATTCAAAAAAGAATTAAAAGCAGAGGATATTTGGTTAAAAGACAATTTAAAAAGAAAAATAGCTGAAGATGAAGGATTTGATTATTTGATTATTTGGGATTCAGATTATAAACAAAATTCAAATTTTATACTAAATAAATGTGTAAAATTTCTATTATAATTAATTATGAAAATAACAATAAAAGATTTATATAATTTTAAATTAAAATATAATTCCCTTGATAATATAAAAATTCACACAAAACATGGATTAAAAAATATTGAGGATGTTGATATTACTGTTAAAAATTCAATAAAAATTAAAGTAAAAACAACATCATTTGAATTAAAAACCTCACCAAAACATCTTTTATATAAAAATAAATATGGATGGATTAAAGTTAAAAAATTGGTAATTGGGGATTATATAGATACTATAAATGGGTATGAAAAAATAATATCATTAGATTATGATTATGAAAAAGATGATTTATATGATATTCAAGTAGAAGATAAAGAATTTTATGCAAATAATATTAGAAGTCATAATTCAACTATAAAACAAGTTATTGAGTTATGCGCCTTTGGTAAAGTTCAAGGGAAAAATGGGAAAAGATTAGCTTTAAAAGAATTACCTAATAGAAGAAACAATGCTTTAGAAGCATCAATGAATTTTGATAATCATCTTGGACAAAATATAACAATGACAAGAAAAATAAAACCAGATGATTTTGAAATGATGATTGATGGTGAAAATCATACTGAACGTTTCAAAATCATGGATAACAAAGAAAGAGAAAAATTAATTGGTTATTCTTATGAAATTTTTAAATCATTTATATCTCTAAATATAAATGATTTTAAAAATTTTATTTCATTAAAAAAAGAAGATAAAGAAAATTTATTAAATAAATTATTCAATTTAAATAATTTAGATACATTATTATCTATTACAAAAGATCTTGATAAATCAAATCAAGAACTTATTAATGAATATGAAAATTTAATTTATGAAAATGAAAATAAAAATACTGATTTTAAACAAACTATACAAAATATAAAAGATAAACAACAATTTTCAAAGAATGAAAAATTAAAAAAATTAAAAGAATCCATATTAAATAAAAAACCATTATATTTTGAATTAGATACAAAAATAAAATCATTTGATAATGAAATTTCTAAAATCAATAAAAAATTTGGTAAATTAAATAGATTAAAATCTGATAAAGAAAAAGAAAGAAACAAATTTGAATTTGAAAATGATGATTTAGAAGAAAAAATAAAAACATATGAATCTGGAATTTGTCCTATTTGTGATACAAATTTAACTGGAGATGAATATATTAATCATTTAAAAGAATTTAAATTAAAAATATTAATAAATGAAAAAAATATTAAAGAATGTGATAAATTTTTAAATAGATGTGTTTTAGAATCTACAAAATTAACCAATAATAATTCAAATATTTATAATCAAAAAATAAAAGTGATTGAAGAATTTAATCAATTAAAAATTGATTTAGGAATTTTAAATAAACAATATAAAGAAATATCAAATGAACAAGATGAAGATGATTCAACAGATAATTTAGAAAAAAGAATTCAAGAATTAAAAGATAAAAATAAAGAATATAATAATATATTATTAGACTTAAATAATAAATCTGAAACATATGAAGAATTAAAGAAAATATTTAATTTTGATGGTATTAGAAAATCATTAATATCAAATGCAATTAACCCTATCAACAAACATCTTAATGATTATTTGACTAAACTTGATTCTTTGTATAAAGCTGTTTTAAATGATAATTTTGATGCAAGTATATATGAACTCGAAACATTAGAAATAAACCCTGAAACACTCTCTAAAGGAGAGGACAGAAAGATTAACATTGCTATTGCTCTATCATATTTGAAAATCATATTAGAATTAAAACATTCTAATATTATATTTTTAGATGAGGTATTTGATGGAGTATCTATCAAAAATATTGAATTATTAATAAAATTATTAAAAGACTTATCTAAAGAATACAATATTAATATAATAATTGTTGCTCATGGATTATCTGAAATGAAAAATTTTGAAAGATTAAAGAAAAATTTTTCATATATTATAGAAACCAAGAAAGATATATTTTCAAATTTAGTTGTAAAGAAAATTTAATATATAAAACAAAATTATTTATATTATGAAATATATTAAAACATTTGAATCAATATATTCAACTACTTCTAAAAATTTAGGGTTTGCTTCTAAAACATCTATTATACCATCTTTAGAAGATGCAGAAAAATGGATTGAAAAAGCAAAAACTGGTGATGTAGAATATTTTCAAAAACTTTTTCATATTGTTAGATTTGCTATTCCAAAAAATAATCACCAAACAGATGTTGTTAATCTTATATATGATGGTTGGAAAGATTTAAAAGATAAATTTAACTAAAATGGAATATATAGAAAATTGGGGAAAATGGCAAAAATTATTTGAAAAAGTAAGAGAAGATACTGAAATTATAATATTTCTTTTTCCCTGTTATTTCTTTTCCTAACCAAGTTGGTTTATCAAAATTTTCATCTTCAGAGGTTAATTCTATTTCTGCAATAGTTAATTTTTTATTGAAAAATTTATCAACTTCAAAATTTAATTTTTCATTAGGAACAATATATCTTATTTTATTAACAATATTATTAACATGAAGTTTCATTAATTCTCTTGCATCATCAATAGGAATTTCTTTTTCCCATTCATATCTACTTACTCCAGTTTTATTAGTTTTTCCTTTGATAGTAATATATGCTTTTTTATTATCAACTATTCTAATTCTTGTAGTTCTTTCAGGATCAGATGATAAATATCCTTGATTTATTTCATAAGATAAAGTTGATAATTTTTTATAATCATCATTCTTTACTTTAAATTTTCTTTCTATTTCTTGTGTCATAATTGTATTTTATTATTTTACCATAAATCTTCTGATGTAAGCATACTACCAATAATATCTTGTTTCAATTGTCCAGTTTCTTTAACTATTACAAGTGCTTCAGAACGTGTTAAAAATCTATTCTTTGTTGTTAAGAATCCTTGTTCACAATCATCCCATCTTTTTGCTTCTTTATTTGATGCCATATATGAATGACCACAACAAGAATGTCTCCAACCACATACAACAAATCCCTTATCTATATTATAAGGTTGAAAAATATGATCAATGTTATCATCATAATAATTTGCTGCACACATTACATATTCAATTTTTCCATTAGCAAGATGTGATTCTAATCTTTTTTTATCTATCATTTTCTAATTTATTAAATCATTTAATTTATATTTTTAAATATTTTTTACAAAGATACTAAATTAAAGGTGGAATAACTAATTATATTTTTATTTATTAGTTTTTCCTTTGATAGTAATAAATCCTTTTGTATTATCAACAATTCTAATTCTTGTAGTTCTTTTAGGATCAGATGATAAATATCCTTGATTTACTTCATAAGAAGAAGTTGATAATTTTATAAAATCTTCATTCTTTACTTTAAATTTTCTTTCTATTTCTTGTGCCATAATTTTAATATTTTAAATTATTTTTAAAAATTTCCACTCCTCTTTCCATTTAGTCCAGAAATGTTGATATGTCCAACCATCATCGAAATCAAGATATCGAACTTTTATATATCTGAACGTAAAACACACAAATCTTTAGTTTGTGTGATGTAAGTGAAAAAATGGAATAAAGTCATTATTTTTTAATTATATATAGATTTAATTAAACTTATGTTTAATTAAAGT
>Ga0222628_1000432_pt1 | contig 17786 bp, 24 predicted proteins | sample AntAcemetageno95_FD_179860 | JGI IMG/M metagenome (GOLD analysis project Ga0222628, IMG submission 179860) | Saline water microbial communities from Ace Lake, Antarctica - #95 | ecosystem: Environmental > Aquatic > Non-marine Saline and Alkaline > Saline | place: Antarctica: Ace Lake | collected...
ACTGGCGAAAAAACGCTAACCAAAAAACATTTATACCCGAATGGAAAAATCCAACTACATGGCTAAACGGTGAATGTTGGAATGATGAAGTAAAAAAACCGAACTCAATAACTGACGAATTCAAACGGAACTTATTATGATTAAAATAGATAATGAAATATGTGTGTTGAGTTGTGCAATTGCACATAATAAAGCTAATTATATTATTGAGCAATTAAATGAAAGTGATTTTGTGTGTATAAATGCACGGGTTGTATTTAGAAAAGTAAAAATTTTATATGAAGCTGGAATACCTATTGATGCGGTTGCTATAGTTGACGAACAAATAGACCCTTTAGATATTAGTTTAATTATTAATCGTATTCCTACGGGCGCAAATTATCAGCATTATATTAATGTAATTCTTGAACATTCAAGATTACGAAAATTAAAAGAGATAGGCGAAATTTTAGTTCGTAAATCAAATGGGAATACTGAAAGTATTGAAACTATAAATGATATACAGGGTCAATTAAATCACTTAGTTTATGATAAAGATGGATTTGTAAATGGATCTGAAATGATGACAGAAGCACAAAAGTTATTAAACAGATCATATTACACGGGATTTGAAAGATATGATAAACGTTTCGGCGGTTTTTTTCCTACCGATTTAGTGATAATTGGATCGAGACCAAGCATGGGCAAAACTGCTTTGGCAATGTCATTTATTTTAAATATGATAATGGCAAATATTAAGGTTTGTTTCTTTTCACTTGAAATGTCATTACGGCAGATAGGACAAAGATTTATATCAATGAAATCTGAAATAACACATGAATGTATTAAGTTGAATAATATACAAGATAGGGATAGTAATTTATATCTTGATGCTGTCAATGAATTGCGGAAAAAGGATATTATGATAAATGATAAAGCTGGGTTAAATGTTTATGAGATCAAATCACAAGCACGGCAATTATATAATGAAGGTAAAATAGAGATCATATTTATTGACTATTTGCAATTAATTTATGGAACTGGAAATGAGCCGTCAAGAGAGAGGGAAGTTACTTTCATAGTCCAAGAATTAAAAAATCTTGCAAAAGAATTACATATTCCTATTGTTTTGTTATCACAACTCAATCGTGCAACTGAAAGCAGAGCTGACAATAAACCAAAATTATCTGATTTAAGGGAAAGTGGAAGTATTGAACAAATTTCGGACGTGGTTATTTTACTCTACCGGAAATATTATTATTCACAAAATTCAGATGATATAAACGAAAATTATATGCTTGTTGAAAAGAATAGGAACGGAGCAACTGGAAATATACCAATGATATTTGACAGCGAAATCGTAAAATTTAAGGATATATAATGAAAAAGCTAAACATTGAACTTGTAAAAATATCAGAGAATGAAAAAGAAATAGAAATAGAAGGCTATGTGAACGGATCTAAATTTATACCAACAAGCGAGAAAATAGATGCGAGCTGAAGATGTAAATACCATAATAGAAAAAGCCAAATTAAAAAAAGATGGTGTATATTTATATCAAGGGATATTATATCGAGTACACAATAAATCAACAAGGCATTTGGCACAACATGGAGTGATATATGAAAGATATGGAGCATTTATCGTTGAAATTGGTGATTATAAATGTGTTGCTGATGCAAGAAAAAAATTAATGAATTTATAGAGGAGAAATAAAATGAATAAAGAATACGATGGAATATGGATGTGTCATACTTGTGAAATAAAAATATTGCATAAAAATGTAAAGAACGGAAAATGTCCGTTATGTAACAGTAAACTTGAATGGATTTATGATGAAAAGAAATCAGTAATACATAAACTAATAGTAGCCAACAAGCGAATTAAAGAACTGGAATCTCCAAAACACTTGAGAGAACAATTGATAAAATTTACGGAAGAGACAGTAAACTCTTATGTTGACGAATCAACTATTTTGGAAATATTGGGAACAAATGATTGGATTGATAATTATATCGAAAACCTAATAGCAGACGACAAACAAATTAGAAAAGAGCAAAAATATAGTAATGATTTGGGTGATTTATTATCAAAAACAGAACTTGAGAATGATAATATGCAATGTTGCCAAAACTGCAAATACAATCACACCTGCGCAAAAACTTGCGACATCATATGGTGTGTAGGCTGGGAGTTGGATGATCTTAAAAAAGAAGAAAGAGAATTGTATTTATGAAAATAGCAACCGCTGACAAATGGTTCTCCCTTTTTATACGCCTCCGAGATAGCGAAGACGGAGTATGCAATTGTTGTACTTGCGGAAAAATGGGTTATTGGAAAAACATGGACGCTGGTCATTTCGTTAATCGACAATTCAAAGCCTTGCGATTTAATGAGAAAAACGTGAACGCTCAATGTAGGCATTGCAATAGATTTTGCGAAGGGAACGGCGCTGAATACTCGCTATTCATGATAAAGAAATACGGGGCTGGAACGGTGGAAAAACTGATCGCCACAAAACACATATATACAAAAATGGGATCATTTGAAATTGAACAAATCGCTAAATATTATCGCGAGAAAGCGAAAGAGTTGGCGAAACAAAAAGGGATTAAATTGTGAAAGATGTGTATGAAAGTTTGAAGATTGAATATGATAAATTGAGGAAATAAAGGAGAATGAAATGAAAAATAAAAAATCAATTGAACTGGATAAGCAATTAACTGATGTGATAAAATACTATCAATTAAAATTGGTTACTGCTAACAAACGAATTGAAGGAGAGAAAAAACACACTGTTAATCCGTGGAACGTGGATATTGAAAATGTCAAAAAAGAATTAAGGGGTATATTATATACTGCTGATGAAGCTAAAAAAGTATTAAATAATATGGCTGATAGATTAAGATATTTAACAAATCGCTAAATATTATCGCGAGAAAGCGAAAGAGTTGGCGAAACAAAAAGGGATTAAATTGTGAAAGATGTGTATGAAGGTTTGAAAATTGAATATGATAAATTGAGGATGTGAATAGTGAAATGGACAAACGAAGCCACGGGTCGCACGATAGAGATTTACAACGAAGATTGTATGCCTGCCTTATCGAAGATGCATGAGAATGAATTTGAGCTTGCTATTGTTGATCCTCCGTATGGGATAGGAATTAATAAACAATCGCTTGGTGAGGGTGGCGGATTATACAGACAACCCAAAACTTATAAACGAGGCGATTGGGATAATAATATACCTACAGAAAAATATTTTATAGAACTGCAGAGATGCACACAAAATCAAATAATTTGGGGTGCAAATCATTATATTTCAAAAATACCTTATGATAGTAGTTGTTGGATTGTTTGGGATAAAAACAATGGTGCTACAGATTTTGCAGATTGCGAGCTTGCCTGGACATCATTTAAAAGCCCAGTAAGGAAATATAAATATACATGGAGCGGATTTGTTCAGCAAAAAATGGGAAAAGATAAAGAAAGTAAAATACATCCAACGCAAAAACCCGTAGCCCTTTACAAATGGTTATTAAAAAACTATGCAAAAGAAAACGACCGCATACTCGATACACATCTTGGCTCAGGTTCAATCGCAATCGCTTGTTGGGAAATGGGCTTTGATTTAGTGGGGTATGAATTAGATACAGATTATTTCGAAGCAACTTGTAAAAGACTAAACGATCATTTTAATCAACAAACTTTATTTTAGGAGAGTATAAAATGTATTACGGCATAGCAACGAGACAAGAGATCGAGTTATTCACAGGTGAAGTCTGCGCTTTTTTTGATGATGAATTAATAATAAATGACGAACATAATCAAAAGTATATCGACAGCTACAATATGCTAATGGAAACGATGTGCGCCGAAACCCTGCTTGGCAATATGCCCGATACCGACGACAAACAAGGCATGGGACTCCCCCAGATCGACAGAATAAAGTACGATGATATAATTGAGAATTGCCAGGAACATAATAAAAAGATATGGGACAAATGGCAAATAGATATAAACTTGGTTACCTTTGAATCTCTCAAGTATAATTGGAAGTTATCCATTATTTTTGAAAGATTAGGTTATAAACGAATCTTTGAGGCGTTCCCCTCAACCCGTGAGGAGCGATCGTGGTATTGGAAAAAATATTGGAATACTTATAAAGGCGTAGGGAAACCAAGTGATTTTATGGAACGATCTGAAAGGTTCTTGGGGGTGGAATTATGACTGACACAAAAATTCAAGACTATAAAAAGAAAAAAGAAAACGAAGTCTACAAACCTGTATTAATTAACGATCATTTTCAGAACTACAAATCTTATAATATTCCAAAGGCTCAACTTGTGATAGCAGACATACCCTATAATGTCGGTAAAGATGCTTACGGATCAAATCCGAGCTGGTATGAGGGCGGTGACAACAAGAACGGTGAAAGCAAATTGGCAAATACTGAGTTTTTCGATACCGATAAAGACTTTCGAGTTTCAGAGTTTTTGCATTTCTGCAATCGAATGATAAAAAAAGAGCCGAAAGAAAAAGGGAAAGCACCTTGCATGATCGTATTTTGCTCATTTGAACAGCAATTTGAGTTAATCGAAAAGGCGAAAGAATATGGATTGAATAATTATATAAACTTGATATTCCGTAAAAATTTCTCAGCTCAGGTTTTAAAAGCAAATATGCGAGTGGTCGGGAACTGTGAATACGCTGTTTTATTATATCGTGATAAGCTCCCGAAATTCAATAATCATGGCAAGATGTTTTTTAATTGTTTTGACTGGCACAAAGACACACACACGGCTAAAGTTCACCCGACACAAAAGCCCGTTAAATTACTTGAACAACTGATAGAGCTGTTTACTGACCGTGGCGAAGTTGTTATAGATCCCGTGGCTGGAAGTGGAAGCACATTATTAGCAGCCGTGAATTGTAACCGCAAAGCGTACGGTTTTGAGATCAAAAAGAACTATTTTAAAGAGGCAAATGAAAAAGTATTGAATTGTTCGCAAGTAAAAATGTTCTAATAACCCTTGACATTAACGATAAACATAGTTAAGTTGAAGATATATTTAAGGGAAATGAATGAAAACAAAAAACCAAATAGACCAGATGAAAAGCACATTTCCTTAATCCCTTGAGTTATTTCGCTGAGTAGTCTGGTCTTTGTTAATTGAAATCAATGGCTCTTTGTGGCGAAAATATACAAAACGCACACTCGTAATGATGGAACTGAAAAACAACCAGACTGTTCCTCCTGGTTGGCGGGTGGTTGAGGCATCAATGTAGGTTTGTAATCCTGCCAAAGAGCCCAATAAACGGGCGGTCATAACATAAAATATCTGATCGCCCTTTAAAAATTATGCCACTATACAAATACAAATGCCAAGCCTGTAAAAAGACGTTTGAAGAAATCAAACCGATCTCAGAACGCAAATTTGCCGAATGTCCATATTGCGGATGGACGGGTAAAATGTTAATCTATCCAGCGTTTGGATATGTAATCGACACAAAAAATCAGACAAGGTGTTAATACGAAAGGGATAAAATGGAATTTTTACAATATTTAGGAATGGGATTTTTAATTGGATGTTTATTTACGGTTATCGGAGTAGAGATAGGCAGGGCAATCAAAAAGAAGAAAGAAGTCAGAGACGCTGTTGATTTTCTCGCAAGCGCCCTAAGAATTCATAAAATACCAAAAGAACCATATCACTACACATTTGAAGGCAATGGCGTTGCGTTTTATTTAACAACTATTTATCCGATGTCATCGAAAGATAAATTTGAGATAGTTTGGACGAATGATGATGTAAAAAAAGCAAACGAAAAAATACAAGAAAGGCGAGAAAAGCAATTTATCGAAGAAAGTGAGCGACATAAATCAAATTGCAAACACGGTGAATACTTAAAAGAGCTAACGGGCGAACTCGACAAGATGAACCTTACATTTATCAATAGGCACTGGTTATATACAACTGCATTTACATACCTACACCACGACAAAGATCATTGTGATTGTAATGAAGAAAATAAAGAAACTATAAAACCGAGATTCAAATCAAAACAAAAATTTTATGATGGTTTTGGTGAAGTATGGGGAATAACTGGAGTAGAAATGTATATTACTGAGGACTGGGATCCTGCACCAAATACAATTAATTACACAATTAAAGATAAAAATGGTATTGAATATGTTGTATCCGAAAATAGTATAATAAAAATGATGGAACCAAATGAGAATAAATAATAATCCTTTTAAATCCTAACTAAAAAACTTAAATTAAAGGACATAAAATGAATACAAGCGATATTTTCATGAAAACAGGAGTTATCAAAAATTGCAAAGGTTGTGAAAAGAAGTACGGGCACAGTTACCCCGTAGTTGTGAGTGTAATAATCATGAAGCGAAATGTATGGAATATGTATAAAAAGCGCATTACTGCTAAATTCCCCCATCTCCTATCTATTTTTAGAAACCCATATCACATTAAACGATCAGATGCACCAAATTTGGTGGAACGTTGTACGCGCTGTGGAGTTGAAAAGATAGTCGAATATCATGATATGATGGATAGTAAATGATCATAAAAACATTATACAAACCTAATGATAAAGTATGGATAATAAGTACAAAGAATGTAATCGCAAAGTGCTCTGATTGCGACGGACTGGGATTTTTACTCACTAAAACCAATACCCGGCAAGTTTGCCAATTATGCAGAGGATCAGGAAAAGTCATTACACATGAAGAATACTGCGTTTTGCCAAAACAACTTGAAATACAATGTGTCAGAACACACCAGAACCGAAACCAAGCCAAACCGACAATCGAATATTACCTCCAAGATGACCCTCACCTTGAGAAAATCTGTTTTAGATGCCAAGAAGAAGCTGAGAGTGTAGCTAAAAAATGGAATTTTAAAGAAGCGGTAGAAAGGAAGGGACAATGAAAGTGAATAAAAATAGAGACGCGTTCTGTGAAAAGTTTTATCATGGAAAACAGATAGGAATTTATACTGTAAAATTAAAAGCTAAACTTGTAAATTATAATAGACTTATACATAAAGTTAGAAAACTAAAACTATTATTACGACAAGTTGCAATCCTACATGAAGAAATAAACGGAAACAAAATAACAATTAATATATGCAAAGAAGATGTGTTGAAAAATGAAAAAAGCATTTCCCGGAAAAAATAGAATGCGTTGATAGTTGCGATTATTGGAAATACGATAATATCAAAAGGAACAACCATGACAAACCCATCTAAAGCAGTAGTAAAAAAGTCGGTCGCCAAGAAGAAAAAGACCCCTACAAAACGTAAGCACGCAGGCGGCAGACCTACTGTTATGACGGAATTGACTGTAAATAAATTAGAGCAAGGTTTTATCAACGGCTTATCGGATGTTCAAGCTTGCAGATATGCTGGGATAAGTAGAACAACTCTCTTTAATTATCAAGAGGAAAACCCAGAGTTTATAAACAGAAAAGAGGAGTTGAGAGAAGATGTTAAAATGCACGCCAAATTTAATATAGCTAAAAAGGTGCTTGGAACCGGCAAGGGTGATGGTGACATCGACACGAGCAAATACGTACTTGACCGCACCGATTCTGACTTTAAACCTAAGAACAAATTAGAGATAGAAGGTATGCTCTCAAAAGAAGAAATGGACGCTCAAGCCAAACGCATAGCGGATTATCTTGACGAGGTATATAAGGAATTAAAATGAAAGTTGTGAAATGTTTAAAGCATTTAGATAAAAGGTTTTGGGGTAAAGTTGTGGAAGATGGTAGTGATTTCAAACCCTCCGACACCTTTCCACTCCCTGAGCAAGGTGATAAGGTGAAGGTGTCTGATGACGGCAAAAATTGGAGTGAATATAGTGACTGGTATTTTTCATCATATCTTAAGATATTATCAGATCCTTACATTGTGTATGATGAGGACAGAGATACTCCAAGTTCATTCAAATATATTAGACCAATAGAGAAAAAAGAGATTGAAACACCAAAACTAACAAATCGTAAGTAAACCCTTAGTGGCGTTTCGATGGTGAATTGGGATTAAACCGAAGGATAGTAAATATGAACAATCTAAATTTAATTAAATACACGATGTTGCTTGACGAAAATGTCAAGAATATGTTTGTTGTTGAGAACGTTAAAATGACTTCGCCAATAAAATATTATAATATAAGATTAAAATGTAAATTAACTACTAAACACGATGCAGATCAAATCTGTAAGGACTTAAACGAGCTTATCTTAAAATATTTGGATTGTGAATTGGAAGGAAAAAAGAAATAGCTAAATTTAGAAAACTAATGGGATCAGATATGCTTGATAATGAACGATAAATTAACACAAGAACAATCAAACATTCTTAATATTCTTTTAAGACACCCCGGTTTATATGCCGGGGATTTGGGCTTTAAGAAACTAAAACCATTTCATAACGATTGGATCGTTTTAGATGTATGTCGAATAACACACGGGATCCCATTCACTCGCCACGCACACCGTGGATCTTTTAAGACAACCTGCTTAATGATCGCCGTTGCGATTGTCATGATCACCCATCCTCATTTGACTATTGGATTATTCAGAAAAACCGATAAGTTGATCAAGAAGTTTACTAAGGGTTTGGGAGCAATTTTAGTACATAAACAAACCCAATACTACGTTCAGAAACTTTGGGGTGTTACCCTGAGATTAACAGTTGACAATTACGCCGAGATAGATACTAACATAAGTCAGACGGTCGGAGGTGACCCGCAATTTGAGGCAGCCGGTATCAAAGGATCAGTCACCGGCGCTCACAAAGATTACTATATTACCGATGACATCGTGGCCCGTGAAGACCGACGCCAGCAAGTTGAGAGAGAAAAAACTATTGACTTTTTCAAGGAATTGGTAAACTTAGCCAATCCAGTTGCGGGACAAGATGAACCGCCGATCGGTAACACCGGTACAATCTGGCACAAGGATGATCTATTTGGCATATCCAGTACAATGACCGCAAAACCTGACAAGATAGTCACCGTAAAAGAGAGCGGGATATTCTCAGATGACCAACTTGCAAAAATCAGAGAGAAGATAGGCTCAACATTATACGCTCTAAACTATGAAATGACTTTAGCCTCCGATGAGAATAAGCGATGGACTGATCCACGTATTTTGACAGCAGCACAAAGCAAAGATGAAATGTTATACAACGGCATTGGTCATATTGACGCACGATACAGCGGAGTACATTACACCGCGTTTACAATTTTAAAAGTAAACAAAGAGGTTCAGAGGATTTATGCGTTTGGGGTCACCTACTATCGACACGTTGACGATTGCATGGAGGATATTAAAGAATTAGTCACACGTTTTAAATGCGGAACAGTGTGGTGTGAACGAAACTCTGACAAGGGGTATTTGACAAAAGAACTAAAATCAAAAGGTATCAGAGCAAAAGATTACCATGAAGATATGAACAAAAATGTCAAGATAGAGTTCTTTTTACAAAAGTATTGGAAGCGTATCTATTTTCTACAGGCAACAAAAGAATGGGAAGATAAATTAGACGAAGAAGCAGACCGCAACGCTACGAAGTATTCGAGCTATTTAGATCAAGTCACTGACTATGAAGAATCAATGGAACCCAACGACGCACCGGATAGTTTAGTTTCATGTTTAAGATATTACGGTAATCGCCCAATGCGGGCGAGTGAAGTTATGAGCGATCAGCAATTAAAAATAACTTGATTTTTTTTCCATTCGCGTGTGAAGAAAGTCAAAACCCTCCTAACCGAGGGTTTTTTATTTTATCCTTGACAAGTTTAAAAATTAGTGTTATACTCATTAACCTAAATTTTTACAAAAAACATATAAATTCACATCATAATTGACACAATATGCCAAAATGTTATGTATTTTGCCATATAAAAAGAATTTATTTGTAAATAAATACTTTATGATTTACCTTCTCTCAATGAGAAAAGCAAAAATCATAAGTCAAAACAATCTATTACAACGTAAAAACTCACGCTTGCAAAGTGATATTGATAGCTATCGTACACTTTTTAACACGGATGTGAGCCATAAAGATATGACAGCGGATATGCTATTAAACTTTAAATGGTCTGATCCCGCAAACTTAACGCTTAATGATTACAACGATATTTACAAATTCAACGTCGTTGCAAAAGCTATTATAAATAAACCTGCACGGCAGACATGGAAAAAACGCCCGCTACTTATTACAAAATCAGATCGTGAAAAGAAGATCTTAAATGAATTATTTAAGACCTTTTCCATATTCTCATTATTCGAGAGCGCAGATAGGCTGTGTCATTTAGCTGAATACTCTATAATTGTGTTCGGCTTCCCGGGTGCACCTGAAACACCCGTCGATAGAGCGTCGACAATTGCTTGGATCCAAGAATATGGACAATTGGAAGCGATAATTAATACATACGATCATGATAAATTAAGTCCAAGATACGGGCAGCCTTTAACATATAAAATCAGAGCCATTGTAGGTGATACAATTGAAACGGTAACTTATCACTGGACTCGAGTGATTCACATATCCCGCACATCAAAAGTAAAATCAGATCCTTACTTAATGGATATTTATAACCAAGCAAAAGATATGATAAAAGAAGCCGGTGCAGGATCAGAGGGAATATTTAGAGCAGCTTGCTATATTTTAGGAATTGAAGTTGATAAGGAGAGCCCCTTGCTTGAAGATGCATCCGAGTTTGATCTATTAGAAGACTCCGCAAAGAAAAAACAGCCTTTGATGGAAACTATGATTAGGGCAGGCAAGAAAACGATAGACCGTGGCTTCGGAGTTGTAACCGTACAAGGTGGCAAATTAAAATCCATGCAGTCACGTCCCGCCTCGCCAATTCCTTCTTTTGATACGAATTCCGGGCTTGTCTCCATGAAGACAGAATATCCTAAGCGCATGTTTACCGGAAATGAAGCCGGAGAGCTTGCAAGTACACAAGATCGCGACTCCATGAACGACACCACTCGGAGCCGTCAAACAAACTTCGCAATCCCTTACATACTTAATTTATTTATTGACCGATTAATATTACTTAAATTTATCAACCCAATTGACTACTATTGGAAGTTTGACGTTTTATCAGAACCAACAGCAAAAGAAACAGCTGAAACAAATAAGTTGAAATCAGAAACGATTAAGAACTTAATCTCAGCTTTTGCTTTAGGACTTGGAACACTTGTAAGTGAAAAGGATATCGTAAAACTCTATCCTGAATTATTCATAGTGCCGGAGAATGAAGATGTGTAAGCTCTGCGAATTTTACAGTGAAATGCCAACGTGTGATCATAAGCTCACGTCTATACGTGGAAATGCTGGGGTTTCATCTCTTTTATTGGAATGGCAGAAAGCAGATTCAGCAAAATGGGCAAGAATAAATGAGAAAGTAAAAGACTATAAATTTATATTAAAAGATAATAGATATAATTACAGCGGAAATACACCTGACGAAGTACGGGCAGATTTTGAAAGTCAATACCGAAAAGACATAGAGGAAGAGTTTAAAGGCGAATGGTGGTTAGCGTTTCTTTTATTAATTGCTAATCGTGGTTTATACCGGGCGGAAACTACGCTGGAGGCGAAGGAAAGATTACTCATTAAAACAGACATTAACGACATAAACAATACCGTGCAGGCGCAATCTGCTCATGTAAGTGATTTTTATAATAATGCGTTAGACGCTAATGTGGACGCGGCTGGCTTGGCTTTAATCAATTTTATGACCGAATATTTACCAGGCGAAGAACCGTATCCTATCTCGACCGCTATTTTAGATGAACAGAAAAAGGTCGGTGAACTGAGGACATCTCAGATCGTTAATACTCAGACAGTTGCAATGATGAACGCTGCGGCCCTTGTTTATTACACACGAAATTACGTGACACGTTTTAGAATTGAAACAAATGACCCTTGTCCGATATGTGAGGATTTGGCAGGTGAGGAATATTCATACTCGCAAACTCAAGAGTACCAAATCTCAATTGACAAGTCACAGGCTGTGACTGGTCATGCAATGGAATCAAGTCAAAAGTTTTACTCTCAGAATCCTTGGTCTGGTATGATTCCCGTTCATGTAAATTGTCAATGTTTTTGGGTAATGGCATAAAGGAAAAATATGAAGTTAAACGCAAATGAAACAGAATGCACGATTCTCCGAAAGAATGAAGCTGATCAAGAGCTACGCTTAAACACAGCTAAGATTGTGATTAATGGCAAAGAAACGGCTAAGATTCGCAAAAATGAAATTAAAACGATCACTGAGGGCGACAAAGTAACTCATATTGTACCCGCTATTATAATTGGCGAAGCTGTTTTATTGGGCGTGGGCTATGAATATCCTGAATTAGTATCACGTCAAATGATTATTAACTTTGCTCATAAATGGAATGACATCCCAGTTGTAATTTATCATACGTGGGATTCAGCAAAAGAACTTGAAACAATAGAGGCATCTTTAGTTGGCAGGATTTACAAACCTGAGATTTTAATGAATGAAGAAGATGATGATTTTGAGGAGCCTATTCGCTTACTTGTAGAATTGCATATTAATGAAGCTTGGTTACTAAAGCAGAAAAAAGGTAAAGATACACTTGATAGGATTCTTAGAAGAGAAATGATAGAGGTTTCGAGCGGCTATTATTTAACCAAATTCTTGCGACAAAGTGGAAAATTTAATGATAAAGATTTCGGGGGTATCCAAGAAGATGCAGATCCCGACCATTTAGCAATTCTACCAGATCAAATCGGTGCTTATAGTATCGGTATGGGAGGTGGACTTAACCGAATGAACCAAGAGGGTGAGACACAGCCCTTAATAACCAACACAGAAAAAGGAGCAGTAGGTATGTTTAAAAAACGCTTACTATCAAACGGCTCTCTTTCAGAGGCTGTGGTAACCGCCATGGACGAAAAAGAAGCCGAACGAGTTCTGAATGCTTTAGAAGCAGGTTCGGAAAAAGCTCGTGCAGAAGAGGTCAGCCGCCTCAATGCAGAATTTATTACTAATTATCCCGAAAGCGAAGCGGGCAAATTAGCGATAGAGAATGCAGCCAAGGAATTGGCAGTTAAGAACGCTGACAAAGAAGATCGCGATAATCAATGGAAAGAAGTCGAAGGCAAGGTCGCAATGACCCGCGAAGAGTTTGACGCTACTCCTAAAGTTGGTCGTGATGTAATCGTAAACTCAGTCAAGGAAGTAGAACCTGCGCTTAAAGGTGAGAAAATCGATAATGAAGCGCCGAAAGACACCGACCCTGACAAACCAGAAGGAGACGCATAATGTTAGTATATCGCGGTGTTGATCCGAATCGAATTATGGAAGAGCGCGTCTTATCTGGCGCAGCATATCCAGGACAAGCAGTTGTCCGAACAACCTCAAGCAAGTTTATCGCAGCTTCAAAGGCTAACTCAATTTATGCAATTCTTACTGATAAATCGAATAAGTTTGCCGGTGATACTTTGGAAGGCGCATATTCAGATGGTGACCGAGTAGAAGGTGTAATTCCCGAGATTGGTTATCCTATTGAAATGGTTTTGGCTTTGAACCAAACAATTACAGCCGATATGGAACTGGCACTTGATGCAACCGGTTTTCTTGCGGAAGCCGACGACGGCGCAGAAGACCTTGGTGACTCAACAAACTACGTTACATTCACACCTCTTTTAGATCGGATGGTAACTGTTGCTTTTGTTGACCCAGCCGGAACAAGTCAATCTCTTGCAGTAACTATTACCGGTAGTCATATCTCTGTTTCTTTGGCAACTGATGGAGGTGGTGCTATTAGTTCTATCCCTTCGGAAATTGTAACGGCTGTTGAAAATGTAGCTGGATATGATAGTTTGGTTTCTGTAGCCGCTACCGGAACTGGCGTTGTAACTGCCGATACAGCTATCTTAGACGCTGATGAAGTTTTTGCAATTGCTGACGAAGCCGTTTCAACGACCTCAGCTCTTGATACGATCAAAGCAACTGTTGCACGAAATCAATAAATTAAAAAGGTAAAACAATGAATAACACACAACTTTTTGATTATATCCGCAACAACGGCTTGACAAAACACGGAACTTACGATACTGGTATTTTCCGTCCGATCAAGAATAAAAGCGGTGTAGTCTATGTTTCAAATAAGGGCAAAATGACAAAAGCGTCAACCCTTGTAGATCAATTTCCATTCCTCCGAAATGTAACCGGACTTCCTGAAGATTCAGCTGAAATGGTTGTCAAAAAAGTAACTGGTTACGTCAAACAACGTACATCTGCTTATGCGGATATTGTAAATGCTGGACTTATCCTTCCCGTCAATGACGCTGGTGTAATGGTTTATTCACAACCTAAACACAGTGGAATGAGTGATGCGGTCAAAAATATGACCGGTATGTCAAATCTGACAAATGAAGAATTCAAATTTGATGTCGATCAAACACCTCTGCCCGTAATCGTCAAGGATATAAAATCTTCTTGGCGCTTAATCGCGGCTATGAAACGTGGTGGTTTTGATTTTGTAAGCTCGGGTGTGCAGGAAGCAACTGAAAGCGTACTCCGCAGACTTGAAAGCGATGTCTTTATTGATGAATTTGCATTTGGTGGCGCTACTGCTTACGGTTATACCAACTCAGGCAACCGTCAGACAGGTTCATTAACTTATGATTGGTCAGCAGCCGCAACAACTGCAGCCAATATTTGGGCTGACATTCTGCTAATTGATGCAAGTATTAGAACCAATCTTGTTAACCCTGAAGCTGGAAAAGCATTTGGATACGTTCCCATGGGTTACATGACCCACTTTAACGATGTATTCTCATCCGGTGACCGTCAAACTCTTGGTGAAAAGATCAAGACACTGTCATGGGTAAATGAGTTTAAAGAAGTTTCCTATCAGAAGGCAGGCAATGTAGTTGTTGCATTTATGCAACCTATGTATGTTAATATGGTTCGTGGTGCTGGAATACAGCCGATCATATATAATTCTCCTGATGGATTGGAAACTCATATCAAAGTTATGGCAATTGAGAGTCCTTTGATTACCGATGATTATAACGGTAAAAAGGGCGTCTTTAATTTTGTAAAATCTTAAAAGATAGGAGCGAAAAATGAAACTTGAGTTAATTGCAGACAGCTTCTATCATAAATCAACTGATCCCATTCTAAAAGGTGAGGTCAATGATTTTCCAGAGCGTTACTTAGAGATTTTTCCAAACACATTTAAGGTGTATGAAGAACCCGAAGTGGCAGAGGACGCAGTTGAAATGGTCATTGAGGAACCGATTGAAGAAGTCAAAGAAGACTTACTTGATCTGGATGAACCCGTGACCTTGACAGAACTTGCTCGTATGAACGGCGGCGATCTCCAAAAGATTGCACCTAAATACGGACTTGATCCTGATGGATATGAGACTTTTAAAGCTCTACGGACAGCAATTAAAGAAGCTATTTAATAAATAAGGGAGGGGCAACTCTCCCTTTAAATAAACGAGGTTAGCATGATATTATTCAATGCTTACAATGTGCCACATCTCCCAATTCATGTAGATACACCGCCACGCTATATTGATAATTCAACAGCAAGTACATTTTATATTTGCTGGGAAGAAATAGCGACTGCACAAATTATTGAAAAGACTATTGAGGTCGGTGGCGAATATGAGGTAGGATACGCACTAGGAACATGGGCGGGTCGTGCTGGCTTGACATACGTCGGGTATCACGAATTTGACTGGAGTGCTTAAATGAGAAAAATAACATATGACGCAGTATTACATCGCAAAAGACAATTAGATATTGACCAATCTGATGTATTGATAACAGGTGGTTCAATTAGTGGCGTTACGATTAACGAACATTTTGATAGCGCTACAGATCCAGCTTTAAATGCAGCCGTTACGACTGCGATCGTTGACGAATACAATGGGATCTTAATCACACTCACAGGTGCAGGGAATAACCAGACTTTAGCGAACCCCACAACCGTTGCAAATGTGAAAGCGTTTACCGTTGCCAATAATGACACTTCGACGAATAATGTAGTAGCTATTGCGGGCGGTGTATCTTTTACGATCACAGCAGGCGAAGCTCAATCATTCATCTGGGACGGTTCTGCTTGGGGTCCTATGGATATGGGAATCACCGATATTCCCGTTAAGGTCATTCAAGGTGGAACTGGACTTTCAACTTTAACTAATCATGGTATTTTATTAGGCTCTACAACAGATGCTGTCACACCTATGACCGAACTTGCAACGGGTGAAGTCGTTATCGGTGCTACGGGTGCTGATGCTACGGCTTTGGCTGCAAATATTACAGTAATTCCAAAGAAATTAAAATCAACGGGAACAAGTACGGTAGGTCAAGACCCAGCATGGGATGTTGATATTTCAGGTGGAACTTTAGATAATTTAGTTTCTATTGATACAAACGGGAATGTAAAAGATGCTGGAAGTGCATCATCTATTTTACACGCGCGATCTCACGACATAGTGTCAACAAGTGACCATACCTCTACTGCAACGCCAGCTCAAATGTTAAAAGCAGATGCGAACGGACTTCCAGTTGATGCTTCAAATACAGATACTCAAGTAGCCAGTGCAGTCACTCATATCGGTGAATCTGGTGCTTCTCATTCATTTATTGACCAAAGTGTTGTTATCGGTTCAGCTCCATCATTTTTAGGAACAAACATTACGACAGAAGTTGTAAATGATACAACCCCCCAACTCGGCGGTGATTTAGACGGACAAGGTAATTATAGTTTAAACAACCAATCAATCATAAACCTTGCTTCAAATGGTGCTGGGTATTTTTTCAATGGTGATGATGATTATTTATCAACATCTTATCGAAATATTGGACTTGGCTCAACTATGAGTATATCTTTGTGTGTATCATCTAATGATATTACCGAAGACCAATTCATACTTTATTTAGGTGGAAGTTCCAATAGTGATGCGGGTATTTATTTTAGACTTCAAACAACTGGTTCACCATTCTTGGCTGTTGTTGGTAACGGTTCTTTGAGAAATACTACTGCTTTTTCGGCAACTGCTGCAAGTGTTAATGTAGTCAATGATAAGATGTTTCATGTTGTTGTTACTGCTGATTTAAACGGTTATAAAAAGCTATACATAAACGGTAATTATGTAGAACAAATTGACATATCAGCATTATCAGGAACTTTTAGTGATAATACAGGAACTTACTCTATTGGTGCTTCAAGTTCTTCACTTAATGGGGTATTAAATGATGTTAAGATATATTCAAATATACTAACAGCAACCGAAGTAAAAGACCTATACTCCAACGCTAATATTCCTTTTAAATATGAGGGTGCGAGTAATACAGTATTAACAACTGGCTCACTTGTAGTTGGAAAAGAATATATAATTGATACATTTGTTGCTGGCGATGACTTTGTAAATGTCGGTGGAACGAATGTCACTGGAACAATTTTCACAGCAACGGGAACAACCCCTACAACTTGGACAAATAGTTCATCACTTAGAACACAAGGCAATGTAGCTGACTATAATAGCAGTGGTGTTTCCGATGCAATATGGTACGACCAATCTGGAAACGCAAACGATGGAACTGTAAGCGGTGCTTTACCGACAAATAGACCAGAAGATACGGTTGTTGATAACTTGATTGCTGAAGGCAACGTTGGTATTGGAACAACGAGTCCAGATTACAATCTAGAAGTCATCGGCTCATTTAGATCCGACGCATTTAAGACAGACGAGGTAACAGCTCA
>Ga0222628_1000433_pt1 | contig 17719 bp, 17 predicted proteins | sample AntAcemetageno95_FD_179860 | JGI IMG/M metagenome (GOLD analysis project Ga0222628, IMG submission 179860) | Saline water microbial communities from Ace Lake, Antarctica - #95 | ecosystem: Environmental > Aquatic > Non-marine Saline and Alkaline > Saline | place: Antarctica: Ace Lake | collected...
TAACCCTGGTAAAGAACTCCTCTGTGTCTCCTTTAATTTTATATAAAGCATTGTCAACATCTATATACTGATTTAGAGATACTTTTTCTATTTGATTTATACCAGACAACAGCCCGCCAACATCTAGAGCCAGGTTATTTTCCAACGAAACATTATTTTCAAAATATTCTATAATTTCTTTTGCCCCCCAACTAGGACGTAAAGATTTTATTAATGCAGCTGTTCCAGATACTAGTGGAGTGGAAAAAGAAGTACCAATCCATGGGCCAGAAAACTTTTCTTTAAAACCATAACGAGGAGCATATCTTTGAGTACTGTAAATATCAACCCCTGGAGCATAAACGTCCACTCCAGCACCATAATTTGTAAAACCACTTAGCCCTCCGTCTTCTGACAAAGCTCCTACCCCCAAAATCCAATCACTTTCATCATCATAGCAAACCGGATAGCTACAGTCCTCAGAACCAGCTAATTTTAATTTTTGCGATTCATTACCAGCGGCTGCCACTATCAAAACCCCTTTTTCATAAGCATCAAACAAAGCTTGTTTAAAAACTTCACTACTGGAATAACTTACAAAGCTCAAATTTATTATTTGCGCTCCATTTTCAACTGCATATTTAATCGCTTCAACCGCCAGCTCAAAATCGCCATCGCCTGAACTATTTATAGCCCTAATTGGCATTATCTGCACTTCCCAGTTTAAACCCGTACCATTCTGACCATTATTACCTTTAGCACCGACAAGACCAGCTACCAAGGTCCCGTGATTAACAGAACCATAGTCGTAATCTCCCATGACACTAGGACGCACATTATTATTATTTTCTACAAAATTCCAGCCATTAACATCATCGACATAACCATTGCCATCATCATCAATATTGTTATTTGGTATTTCAAAAATATTAGTCCAAATATTATCTTTCAAATCAGGATGCCATATATCTACTCCCACATCTATTATTGCTACTACTACTTTTTTTGAACCAATCGAATAATCCCAAGCCAAAGGAGCATTTATTTGTTCATAAAAACTTTTTTGCTTAAGATAATCAACATCATTAGGCACAGCTCCCCAAACAGGAACACCTAAAAAAATAAAAGATAAAACCAAAATAAAAGTTGATTTTTTTGCTAGATTGTGATAAAATCTTGACATAAACTTACATTAATTATACTACAATGTTACGTATTAAACAACTCACTTTACTGCTAGCTGATTTTTGTTTTTTGTATATTGGTTTTTATATTGGCCTATATTTACGTTTTTTCAAAAATCCAGCCGATACTTATGTTAAACTTTTACCTGAAATGAGCCTACTTTTTGTTTTAGCTACTTTGATATTGTTTATCAACGGCTTGTATGATTTAGCCAAAACAAAGAATAACTGGTCTTTTTATAAAAATATTATAATTTCGGCTTTTATTTGGATAATTATCTCTGTATTTTTCTTTTATTTAATTAATACTGCTGACACCCCAAAAACTATACTTTTAACCATTGCTCTGGCTGGTTTCGGATTAATAGCCCTTTGGCGTTATTTTTACAACAAATTTTTATCAAAAAACATCTTACTAACAAAAATAATTTTTATCGGCGAGACACCAGAAACTCAAGAATTATCAAGACTATTTCTAAGCCAGCCTCAATTAGGTTATGAAGTAATCAAAACTATCCAATCTGAGAATGATTTTCAAAAAATGGAAGGTGGAAATATTTATATAATTACTCCTGAATTTGAACAAAATGAAACTGTATTAAAAAGTTTATATAATGAAATTTTTAAACAAAGAAGTGTCTATCCTTTATCTGACTTCTACGAAGATATAACAAAAAAAATTCCTCCTTTTATTTTTTCCGAAAGATGGTTTTTATCAAATCTTAACGAACAAAATAAAAAAATATATGATCGCTTTAGAATATTAACTGATTATATTTTTGCTATCATACTTTTTATTATTTTTATAATTTTATATTTACCAATCGGATTTTTAATAAAAGTTACTTCCAAAGGAAACATCTTATATAAACAAAAAAGAACTGGCCGAGCCAATACAATATTTGAATTATACAAATTCCGCACTATGAAATCGCTGTCTTCTGATGGTAGTGCTGAATTAAATGGTCCAGAGTTTGCCCAGGACAATGACAAACGCGTCACCTTGATTGGCAAATTTTTAAGAAAAACTAGAGTGGATGAATTACCACAATGTTTAAATATTTTAAAAGGAGAAATGGCTTTGATAGGGCCACGCCCTGAAAGGCCTAATTTTGTTAAGGAATTAAATACTAAAATGCCTTTTTATAACCTTCGTCATCTAATAAAACCCGGTTTAACTGGCTGGGCTCAAATAAAACAAGGCTACACTAATACAGAAAATACAAATTTAGAAAAACTTGAATATGACTTATACTATATAAAACAACGAGGTCTTTTATTAGATACTACTATTGCCCTAAAAACAATAAATACGATTATCAAATTAAGCGGAAAATAAAAAAACTTCAGAGATATATCTCTGAAGTTTTTTTATTTCTATTTTTTTTCTTCAACTCCCATATCTGTCATTTTTATTTTTACAGTATTTTCTCCAATCTTTTCACCTTTTCTGGCAACTAAACCCGAAACATCTATCTCTGTTTTATTTGGATCAAACTCATCTTCAAGCACTTCATCTGCTGGAATAAACCCTTTTTCTGTTCTCAATCTTGTTTTCATATTTTATTTTTTAATAGCCGCTTTTATCAACCCCATAAACAAAGGATGTGGATTAAGCGGGCGAGATTTTAATTCTGGATGAAATTGACTACCAACAAAAAATGGATGGTTACGAAGTTCTACTATTTCCACTAAATCTGACTCAGGATTCAAACCCACCACCTCTAAACCAGCCTTGTCCATCTGCTCTCTATACTTATTATTAAACTCATATCTATGACGATGACGTTCGCTGGTATCTAATTTACCATAAGCTTTCTGGACTCTGGTTCCTTTTCTCAAGTCACAATCATAAGCTCCCAAACGCATTGTTCCACCATAACGATTATGACTAACGTTAGTAGCCTGTTCTGGATTGATATGTATAATAGGATTAGTTGTTTTTGTATTAAATTCAATCGTATGAGCATCTTTTAAACCAAGTACATTACGAGCGAATTCAATCGTAGCCAACTGCATACCATAACACAAACCTAAATATGGTATCTTTTTTTCTCTAGCATATTGAATGGTTTTTATAATACCTTCTACTCCTCTAGTTCCAAAACCGCCCGGCACTATAATAGCGTCATACTCATTTAATTCTTTTAAACGATTTGGTTCTTTTTCAAAAATTTCTGAATCAACCCAATGCAATTCTGCATTTTTACCATGATACCACGAAGCATGTTTAGCCGCTTCTATGACTGATAAATAAGAATCAGACAAAGTATAATCTCCTGTTCCAAAATATTTACCTACTACTGCTATCTTAACTTTCCCTTTGGCTTTATTCATTTTACTAACAAACTGATTCCATTTTGGACTTTTTTTATTTTTTGTTTTAACTTTTAAACGTTTCAAAATTAAATCTCCAAAATTCTGCTTTTCTAAAACAGCTGGTATTTCATAAATACTTGGCACATCAGGCACAGCTATCACATCATCTTTGGAACGCAACCAACAGAAAAAAGCTAATTTTTCACGACGAGGTCTATCTAATACTTCTTTACTTCTAGCCACGATGAAATCTGGCTGAACACCAGTATTATTCAAAGTTCTGGCAGCGTGCTGGGTTGGCTTGGTTTTCATCTCTCCCAAATGACCTGGAACTGGCAAATAACTTACCAAAACAAAAGCCACATCATCAGGATTATCAAGCTTCATCATGCGGGCAGCTTCTAAAAATAAAATATTTTCATATTCTCCAATCGTACCACCTATCTCTATGATCATAAAATCAGCCTTGGCTTTTTTAGCTGCATTTTTTATTCTACTTACAACTTCCATAGGAATGTGAGGCACCACCTGAACACATTTACCTTTATATTTCATTGAACGCTCATCTTCTATTACCTTCAAATAAATCCTACCAGTTGTCATGTAATTTGGAGAATTTATATCAGTATCTAAAAATCTTTCGTAATTTCCAATATCCTGATCAGTTTCATCACCGTCGTCGGTTACAAATACCTCACCATGTTCAATTGGGTTCATAGTACCAGCATCAACATTAATGTACGGATCTATCTTCATAGCCGAAACATTAAAACCTCTATTTTTTAGGATACGGCCAACTGAGGCAGTAGTAACACCTTTGCCAACACCTGATAAAACACCCCCGATTACGAATATAAATTTTGTCCTCATATATTTTTTAAAATAAAAACAGTATAATTATAACAGATTTTTTAAACTTTGTTAATTTAAAAACCCTCCACAGGGAGGGTTTGGTCTTTTAGTTGGAGACAATTACATTTATATTGGCTTCTAACCCATGTCTTAACTTTATCAAAACTCCAAAATCACCCTGCTGTTTTATAGGTTCCATCTTAACTTGATTCAAATCAATTACTATTTTTTTCTTTTTTAATTCCAGCATTATATCTTTTGGCATTATGGACGCATATAACTTTCCAGTATCATTGGCCTTTGCTTTTAATTCCAATAACATTCCATCAAGTTTTTCAGCTAATTTTTGCTGTCTTTGCAAATCCTTTGTTTCATCTTTAGCTTTTTTCTTATCTTGAGCTTCTTTATCTTTTATTATCTGAGTATTAAGTGACACTCCTAGGTTTTTAGGAAATAAAAAATTAAGAGCATAACCATCGGCAACTTCTTTGACTTCGCCTTCCTTGCCCAAGCCTGATACACTTTTAATTAAAATAACCTTCATATACTTGATTTATATCTAATTTTAGTATACCATATCTCCAAAATATATCAAGACTAATTGAGTTAAAATAAATAAAGTATGAAAAAGGAATTTAAGTCAGGTTTTGTGACATTGGTAGGCAGGTCTAATACTGGTAAATCCACTCTTTTAAACAGTATAGTTGGCACTAAAATCGCCGCTGTAACCCACAAACCACAGACTACTAGAAACATCATCCACGGAGCTCTAAATTATGATGATGCCCAGGCGGTTTTTGTTGATACCCCGGGTATTTTCAAAGAAACTAAAAGTTCAATGTCTGGCAAGCTAGAACAAAGAGTCCATGAATCTATTCAAGATATTGATCTAATAATTTATGTAGTTGACCCTAGCAAGGCCATAGGAACAGAAGAAAGATACATTTATTCTCTGGTTAGAAAACTAGAAGTACCAAAATTTTTAGTAATCAATAAATCAGATTTACCTACTCAAGAAAAGAATTTTTTAGATGAATATTTGAACCTATCAGAAAATTTTGATGAAACTTTTCAACTTTCTGCCCTACATGATCGCCACATTGAACCATTACGACAAAAAGTAATAGAATATTTACCAATCGGCGAACCAATGTATCCAAAAGATCAGCTAACTAATGTTAGTAGAGAATTTTGGATATCAGAAATTATTAGAGAAAAACTATTTTTAAGCTTAAGACAAGAAGTTCCCTATGACACTCATGTAGAAGTAGAATCAATTGAAGATAAAGAAGACATCATGGTTATAAAAGCTAATATCTTTACCTCTAATGCCAAATATAGAAAAATGATCATAGGTAAGGGCGGACGATCTATCAAAGAAATAGGCATTGCTGGTCGTAAAGAATTAGAAACTGCCTTAAATAAAAAAGTATATTTAGAGCTAGAAGTAGAAAAAGATAAACATTGGATAGAAAGAATGTAAAATAAACACAAATAAAAACATCTCACGAGGGTCTCGTGAGATGTTTTTATTTGTGTTTATTTAATTATTCAAAATCTCCAAAGCCTTGTCTAACATTGCATCTTCCCCTACTCTTTCGTTAGTCCAATCTTCTTCTACCATAAAATCTGGTTCTATTCCTTGTTCATTAATATTTACTCCATTTGGCGTTAACCATTCAGCAATAGTTAATTTTAAAGCTGAGCCATCCCCAAACACTTCAAAATCTTGAACACTACCTTTACCAAAAGTTTTTTCTCCAACTATAGTAGCTAATCCATTATCTTTTAAGGCTCCAGCCACAATCTCTGATGCAGAGGCTGAACCACCATTAACCAAAACCACTGTTGGCAAACTATTTAATCTAGACGGACCGATCGAACGATCGTCATTAACAACTCCTTCGCTGGATTTTTCACTCACAATAATATCACCTTTTTTAACCCATTCACTCGACATATCAATAGCTGAGTCCAGATAGCCACCTGGATTAGAACGCAAATCTAAAATAACTTTTTTAGCACCAGCTTTTAATAATTTTGAAATTTTATTGTCTAAATCACGTGGAGTTTTTTCATTAAATTGCATCACTCTCAGATAAGCCACATCCCCTGCTTTCATTTCATACAAGATAGAAGGAACATTTATTTGACCTCTCACAATAGTTATTTCTTTAGATTCTTCTGGATCACCCCTTAAAATAGTTAACGTCACTTCAGTCCCTGCTTCTCCTCGAATAATAGATACAGACTCACTTACATCCATATCATAAGTATCTTGATCATCAATTTTAATTATTTTATCCCCTGGACGAAGTCCTGCTTTTTGAGCTGGAGAATCAGGCAAAGGAGAAATAACTGTTATCTGTCCTAATTTCATCCCTATCTCCGCCCCTATTCCTTCAAACTCACCAGCTAGACTCTCGGCAAACTCACTAGCTTGATTCGGAGTAAAATATAAAGAATATGGATCTTGAAGAGAATAGACTAAACCCTGGATAGCTCCGTAAAACATATCCAAATCGCTCACTGGTTGTTTGGCATATTTTTCTTTTACTCTATCCCAAACTTCCCAAAATTGCTCAAAATCTACTTCTTCGCCATGAGATAAATTGCGATTTATTTCCAAAACTTTTTCCAAACTCACTTCACCATTCTCATTGCTTATTTCTTTTTTTACATACCAACCACCACCAACAAAAAAACCTAAACCAAAAGAAAACAAAAATAAAATTAAGGCTAAATATAGCCAAACATACTTATGAGCACGTTTTTGAATTGGAGATGGATTCATAATTTTAAAAAATTTAAAAGTTAATCTGAAACTACTTCAATATCAGCCCCTGCTTTGTTTAATTTTTCATATAAATTTTCATAGCCTCTATCTATCATATAAGTATTACGCAAAACTGACCTACCTTTGGCTGCTAACATCCCTATCAAAACATTAACCGCTGGACGCAACGAAGCTGGACACATTATTTCATTAGGCAAAAATTTGGTTAGACCCTCTACCCAAACACGATGAGGATCAAGTAAGGTAATGTTAGCTCCTAATTTTTGTAATTCCAAATAATAAACCGCTCTGTTTTCATAGATCCAGTCGTGTACGAGAGACCTGCCTTTAGCCTGAGTTAAAATCGGCACAAAAAATGGCAAGTTATCAATATTTAAACCAGGAAAAGGACGACCGTAAATTTTGTCAGGTAAAGCTGATAAAACACTAGGAAATATTTCTATATCCACAATATTAAATCTACCATTTTTACTTTTTCTTTTATTTTTAATTTTAAATTTTTGCCCCATCATTTCTAACTTGACCAATTCTAACTCCAAAAAATCCAATGGGCAATTTTTGATAGTTAAATTTGATTTGGTAGTAATAGCTACAGACAAAAAAGTCATCGCCACAATCGGATCTGGCATAATCTCGTATTTTTTGACAGATTTTAATTTATTAATTCCTTCAATTTCTAAAGTGGTAGTTCCTATACCTTTTATTTTGGCTCCAGCTGTTTGTAAAAAATAACACAAATCCTGAACCATATAATTGGAAGAAGCCATTTTTAAAATAGTTTTACCATGTGCTAAAATTGCAGTCATGACAGCATTTTCAGTGGTGGTATCCCCTGACTCATACATTACTATTTCTTGCCCTGTTAAACTTTTATTTTTTACTTCATAATATCTGAACTTTGAAATTACCTCTACCCCTAATTTTTGAAGGGCATACAGATGAGGCCTGACCGTTCTCTCTCCTAATTTACAACCACCAGATTTGTATAATTTATATTCTTTTTCTCGTTTAGCCAAAGCTCCTAGCAACAAAAGTGAAGAACGAATTTTTTCACAAGCTACTTTATCTATATTTTCTAAATTTAATTTTTCTGAAGAATCTAATTCTATAGTTGAACCTTGTTTTTTAATCTTTACTCCTATGCTAGATAATAATTCCAAAATCCTGTTTACCTCTTCTATTTGTGGGACATCTTTTAACAAGACCTTACCCTGAACCATAACTGAGGCACACAAAATAGCCACTGCTGAATTTTTAGCAGTTTGAACCTCTAAACTACCTTTTAATTTTTTACCCCCATTTATAATTAATTTTGACATATAAATTGACCAAAATGTTAATTTCAAGTATCATAATTATACTCTAAAACATATTTTTTTTCAAATTTATGGAATACCCAGGTACTTGGCTCATCAAACCAATCCGGACTGCTATTTTAATATTCTTTATAACGGCCTTTTTTGTTATTGCCCCTTTAGTACTCTTGTACACCGCTGGTTATCGTTATGATTTTAAAAATGGCTTAATAAAAGAAACTGGAGCAATCAGCATTGATATAGAACCAAAAAATGCCCACGCTTTTATTAACGAAGACTATTTTGACAAAATGCCAATTCGCTTAAAAAATGTTGCCCCTAACAAATATGATGTAAAAATAGAACTGGACGGCTATTATACTTGGAAAAAAGAAATAAAAGTTGATAAAAGAGAAACAACTTATATAAAAGATATTTCACTACTGCAAAATAACGAACCCCAATTATTTTTAGAAAAAAATCCATACTCTTTTGAAACTGTTCAAGATACTTATCTTATCTATTGCTTAAAAACAGAGAATATCCACGAAGTGTGGAGTTATAACTTAAAAACTAACAACGATCAACTACTACTTCGCCTAAATTCCCAAAATGACTTAGACATAATCACATCTAAAAATTTTAACTACATAGTTATTAATAACGATAACAATTCTATTTTAACTTTAATAAATTTGGATGAACCAGAAAAACAGATACAGCTAAATAAAAAAATAACTGAAAAAATCATTAAATTTGAATGGAACAACGATAGCGATCCTGAATTATTCTTTTCAACTACAAAAAAAATAATGTCTATAAAACCTGCGACCGAAAACATTTATCAAATAACGGATAATAAGTATATGGATTGGGATATGGAGAATGGACGTCTCTGGACATTGCAAACTAATACTACCACTAGTGATATTGAAATTTATGAAGATACTTTGGGCTTTAGTAAACAAATAAATGAGTTAGAAATAAAAGGTAAGCAAACATTCAACATTACCAATAGTCTAGATGGCAATATCCTGATAAAAAATACCAACCAACCAGAAATGTTTTTAATAAACGAAAATAATATTTTTAAAATATCAGGTGACAAAAATATTATTTCAGACTCTAGCAACTGGTGGTTAATGTGGTCTTGGTGGGAACTGCAATCTTATGATAACGGTAACGAGCCCCTGCTTTTAAACAGATCAGGAGAAAAACTTCAAGAAGTAATACCACTCGATGAATACAACACTTTAGCCTTGGTTTGGGCAGACAAAACCACTGTTTTATACCCATACTATTTTGTTAATCATGATTTAATGAATTATTCTATTAAAAATGTTAGAATCGATAAACAAAACAAAATACTATATTTCTTAATAAATCAATTAGACAAAGCTGGTATTTGGTCATTAAAATATTAAATATGAAACTAATAATTTTTTCAGACGGAGGAGCTAGAGGCAATCCCGGACCAGCCGCCGCTGGAGTAGTTATAAAAAACGAAGACAAAAAAAATGTATCAAATTTTGGAAAATATTTAGGAGCACAAACGAATAATTACGCTGAATATATGGGGCTTATTTTAGGTTTAGAAAAAGCCAAAGAACTAGGAGCAACTGAGGTTGAATGTTTTTTAGACAGTAAACTAGTCTGTGAACAAATGAAAAGAAATTGGAAAGTAAAAGAACCGACTTTACAAAAACTTTTTATCAAAGCATACAACTTATCAGAACAATTTAAAAAATCCACTTTCAAACATGTGCTCCGGGATAAAAACAAAGAAGCAGATAGCTGGGTTAACAAAGCCTTAGACAATAGATAAAATACTTTGAAAAATAAAAAGACGTACTTACGTTCGTAAGTACGTCTTTTTATTTTTATCTAAAATTTTTCTTTATTCTCTTCTAAAAACTTTTTAACATTTTTATTTACTTTTTTCGGCACATTTACTATTATTTTAACATACTGATCACCGCGAGTATTTCTATTTAAATGATTCAAACCTTTACCCTTCATTCTTATTAACTGACCACTCTGGGTGCCAGCCGGTACAATTAATTTTACTTCTTCATCAATTGTTTTGATTATAATTTGATCACCCAAAACAGCCTGAGCAAAATTTACTTCACTCTCAGTGTATAAATCAAAACCATCACGACGAAAACCTCTCTCTGGTTTCACTCTAACATGAACATACAAATCACCACTCACACCTTGGTGAGGAGCAGATTCTCCTTTGCCAGTTAAACGGATACTCTGACCATCATCAATCCCAGCTGGTATTTTTACTTTTATTGTTTCAGCTTTTGATAGCACCCCATCTCCCCCACAATGCTTACATTTATTAATAGCGAATTTTCCTTTACCATGACAAGTGGGGCAAGTTACTAAAGTTTGCATTACACCCAAAAAAGTTCTCTGTTGTTGGGCTACCTGACCCTGACCCTTACAAGTTTTACAAACGTCAACCTTGCTACCTGGCTCAGCTCCAGTGCCACGACAAACATCACACTGACCTTGTTTGCGTAAATTTAAATCTTTTTCAATTCCAAAAGCTGCTTCTTTTAAATTTATTTCTATATCTACTTGTATATCGCGACCTCTATTCTGACGCCCACCGGAAGATCTACCGCCACCAAACAAATCGCCAAATATGTCACCCAAGTCTATACCACCAAAATTGGCGTTACCCCCTCCAGAGCCTCTCGTAGCGCTCATAAAGTCTTCCCAGTTCATTCCACCACCAAAACCACCTTGTTGGTCAAAGTCCGACCCAAATTGATCAAATTTTTGGCGTTTTTCCTTATCTCCTAAAACTTGGTAGGCTTCGTTTATTTCTTTAAATTTTTTTTCATCGCCCGATGGTCTATCCGGATGATATTGCATGGCTAATTTTTTGAAAGCCTTTTTAACATCATCAGTATTAGCATCTTTGTTCACCCCGAGTATTTTATAATAATCTTTGGACATAAATTAATAGTAAATTAAGCAAAATAAGTAATAAGCAGATTAAACTTTAAGCAAAATTGCTTTGGTTTAATCTGCTTACAGACTTATCGCTTTATTTTTTATCTTCGTCAACTACTTCACCCTCAACTGCATCATCTTTTTTATCACCCTTATTATCTTCAGTCTTTGGATTTTCACCAGCTGGGGAATCTCCAGACTCAGGTTGAACTCCGCTTGCTTTTTGAGCTTCAGCCTCAGATTGATACATTTTCATACCAACTGCTTGGGCAGCTTTTGATAATTCTTCAGCTACTGTTTTAATTTCTTCTTGCTTTTCCTCTTTATCTTTTATTTCTTTTAACTCTTTTAATTTTTCTTCAACTGCCTTTCTTTCTTCAGGCGTTATTTCAATCTTTTTTTCTTCCACATCTTTCATCATTTTTTCAGTAGTATAAACCATAGTATCAGCAGTATTTTTTATTTCAATCCATTCTTGTTTTTTCTTATCTTCGCCAGCGTGAGCTTCGGCATCTTTTTTCATTTTTTCAATTTCTTCTTCTGATAAACCTGATGACGCTTCAATACGAATAGACTGTTCTTTGCTAGTAGCTTTGTCCAGTGCTTTAACATTTAAAATACCGTTAGCATCTACATCGAATGATACTTCTACCTGAGGAACCCCGCGAGGAGCTGGTGGAAGTCCATCCAAAATAAATCTACCTAAGGTTTTGTTATCTATAGCCATTGGACGTTCACCTTGCAAAACATGAATCTCTACACTTGGTTGATTATCAGCCGCAGTTGAAAATACTTGTGATTTACTTGTGGGAATAGTAGTATTTTTATCTATTAATTTTGTCATCACACCACCCAAAGTTTCAATACCTAAAGACAATGGAATAACATCTAATAGTAACACATCTTTAACATCTCCTTGCAAAACCCCACCCTGCACAGCAGCTCCTAAAGCAACTACTTCATCAGGGTTAACAGTAACATTTGGTTTTTTACCAAAATAATCTTCAACTGTTTTTAATATCAAAGGCATACGAGTCATACCACCTACCATCACTATCTCATCTAATTCCGAAGCTTTAAAACCTGCGTCAGACAAAGCCTGTTTAACCGGCTCTAAAGTTTTCTCAGCTAAATTACCAACCAACTCTTCTAATTTAGAACGACTCATTTTCATTACTAAATGTTTTGGACCATTTTGATCAGAGGTAATAAAAGGTTGATTAATTTCTGTTTCTTGAGAAGTGGATAATTCAATCTTAGCTTTTTCTGCAGCTTCTTTAATTCTCTGCAAAGCCAAAGCATCTGTTCCTAAATCAACACCATTCTCTTTTTTAAATTCTGAAGTAATCCAATCAATAATCTTTTGATCAAAATCATCACCACCCAAATGAGTATCACCATTAGTTGATAATACTTGAACAGTATCTGCTCCAACTTCCAAAATAGAAATATCAAAAGTACCACCACCTAAATCATAAACAGCAATTTTTTGATCTTTCTTTTTATCAAAACCGTAGGCCAAAGCGGCAGCAGTTGGTTCGTTAATAATACGCAAAACATTCAAACCAGCGATCTTACCTGCATCTTTGGTGGCTTGTCTTTGAGAATCATCAAAATAAGCTGGTACAGTTATAACCGCATCAGTAATTTTTTCTCCTATTTTTTCTTCAGCATCAGCTTTCAGTTTTTGCAAAATCATAGCTGATATTTCTTGAGGAGTATGTTCTTTGTCGCTCATTTTTATTTTTACGCCTTCACCTGATTTTACCATTTCATAAGGCATTAACTTCAAGTCTTCTTGAACTTCAGCATCCTCAAAACGACGTCCGATAAGACGCTTAATTGAAGATAATGTATCTTTTGGATTGGTAACTGCTTGTCTCTTGGCAGTAGCCCCTACTAGCCTCTCTCCGTTTTTGGAGATAGCGACAATAGAAGGAGTAGTTCTGTTGCCTTCTTTATTTTCCAACACTTTTGGTTGTCCCCCTTCAATAACTGCCATACAGCTATTGGTAGTCCCTAAATCTATACCTAATACTTTTGCCATATTATATATATTTAATTATTTAAATTATTTTTTATTTTTTTTAATAACTTTAATGTCGATTTTTTTAACCTTAGCTGATTCAATTTTTGGACAAGTAATTTTTAAAACTCCATCTTCAAATTCAGCTTTAACTTGTGTCTCGTTGACTGCAGTTGGCAAAGCCACCTGTCTAAAAAAAGAACCACTGCGAATCTCTTTTCTATAATAATTTTTATCATCAACTTCGTGTTCTTTTTTATTTTCTCCGGTTAATGTTAAAACACCTTTTTCTACTGAAACGTTAACATCTTCTGGTCTGATACCAGCCAAAGGAGTTACAACTACAACATTCTTGCCATCGTCATAAACATCTAGAGCCGGAACAAAATTTTTCATTAAATTTGAAATTTTTGACATTCCTCCAAAATCTTCAAATTCATCTAATAGGTTAAACATCGGATTTAAACGTATAATTGACATATTTTTTTCCTTTTTATTTATTAACAATTACTTTAGCAGCTTTTATCACTCTTTTACCTATCTTATATCCACCGGCTACTTCTTTTAAAATTTCTCCTTTTTCCTTATCTTCTAATTCTTCCTCACCAACCGCTTCGTGCATTTCTGGATCAAATTGTTCTCCAACAGTTTTAATTTCTTCTAAATTATGATTTTTTAGAATTTCAGAAAATTGTCTAATAACATGATTAACTCCTTCTAACCAAGGGTTACCGTCAGCTTTTAAACCTTGTGTTGCTAGTTTCAAATTTTCATAAACTGGTAAAAATTCTTCTACTATTTCTAACTCACTCATTTTTATCCAATCTTGTTTTTTTCCACTAAATTCATCCTGTAAATTTTTGTAATCAGCCAAAGCCCTTTGCCAACCTTGCTTATAGTCTAACGCTTCTTTTTTGTGCTTTTCACAACTTTTACATTTTTTAGAAAAAACCTTCTTTTTATTTACAAAAAAGTCTTCAATTATTCCTTTGGTCGCATTTTCAATATCATTTCTTTTTAATATATCTTTTGGCTTCATCCAAAAATATTCCACACCTTCTCGCCCATCTAAAATAGCTTCTTGATTTTTGTCTGATAATTTAGCTGAATAATCTAGGCAAATAAAATGTCTTTTACTATCTTTGATAAATTCTTCTGATTTTATTATTTCTTTTGTAGATACAAATTCTACATTTTCAATATTCAAATCTGTCTCTTCCTTTATTTCTCTTTTAATAGCTGAAATAATATTTTCACCGTATTCAATATGTCCACCGGGAATAATTAATCTATCTCCCCATTTTGGTGAACGCATCAAAAATATTTCTTCCTTGTCGTTTTCTATAAATACCCCAACCACGACATGAGGATAATTTTTTTCTTCAGCCATAAAATTAAATTAATTCTTTAACTTTTTTTAATAAAGCATAATTATGTTTATAATCCATTCTTTGCAAACCCATAATCATTATTAAACCCTGTTCTTTATTTTTATTTTCAAACGGAACCGAAACAACACTCAACATTCTACCAAAAGGATGATCTTTACCAAAATATACACTTACATCTTCTTCAACTTCATCCAAAAATTCTTGCAAACAATCTTCACAATGATCAAACACTTGAGATATATCCACCACTTCGTTTAATTGCTTTAACTCTGGTTTAGCAAATAAATTTGAAAGGCCAGTATAATAGACAGAATTAAGGTTAAAAGCTAGCAAAACTGCTTCCTGGGATAATTCAGCTAATGATTTTGCCAAATTCTTGCGAGTTTGAAAATAATCATCATCTTTATCTTTTCCCAGAGACATGCCCAAAACATCATTTTCTTTATTATTTATTTTAGCTATTTTTTTTAATTTAGAATTTTCTACAAAAAAACGATAACCTTTTTCAGTTGGAATTCGACCAGCCGAAGTGTGAGGCTGTATTAAATAACCTTCTTCTTCTAAAGCTCTCAAATCATTACGCACAGTCGCTTCACCACAATTTAAATTACTTTGAGATAATAAGAACCTAGAACCTATGGGTTCAGCTGTTATAATGTGGTTTTCCACCACTAATTGTAGTAATTCTTGTTGTCTATCTTTCATGCTGATTTTATCACTCTTACTCTTAGAGTGATAATATACCACCTTGACAACACTCCGTCAAGCTTATTTATCCACAAAAACCAAAACCCGTCCGCTAACTAACGGACGGGTTTTTAAATTTTGTTTATATAGGAGCCACTTCACTCAAAAGCACATTTTCAACATATATCCCACGAGAATAAAATATCCTCTCTAGTTCATTTTTTAATTCAGTTTCTACTGCGTCTCTTTTTGATTTTAAAATATCATCCATGTCAAAACGACTAAACACCATACGCATACGACTACGAATAGTTGGACGTACTATTTTAGCTACAAAATCCTCTCCAATAGTCTGCCAAATAGACGGTATCTGATGAACATCCAAGCGGAGTAAAATAGTACCCTCAACTGATAATTTTTTACCATCTTGAGAAACAACAGCAGTTGGTATATCCCCCATTGCCCTCTCGTTATTTAAATCAAAACTACGACTAATACTATATTCCAAAGTTTGAGTATTAAATAGTTTAGCCTTTTGCCAAAAAGGAATCTTTAAATGAAGTCCCGGAGTTAAAACTTTTTTTAACACTCCTCTGCCCATATCATAAACACAAGCCACGTAACCAGGGGGAACTGTTACAAATACTCCTTTTAAGACATCCTCCATTACAAACGAATACATTAATTTGTCCAAAGAATCTCCAGCCATATTTTTTATTTATTTTCTTGTTTTTTTACAGGAAAAAACAATTTACTTAATAAATTAATTATAATTGAAAATATCATTGTTGTCAAAATAAACAAAGACTTAACCATCGGCAAAATCCACAAAATCGAAAAGGTAAAGATCGGAAACAAGAACAAATAAACCGCTTCACCTCTCTGCCAGAGCTCTCCTTTTTTATGTTCAAAAAATATAGTTAAGAACAAAAGCCCCGCAGCTAAACCTGCCCAGACATAATCATGCACAAAACCAACATCAAAACCATAAAACATGGTATTAATTTTACCTGGATAATCTATAAAAGAATACAAAATTTTGATAACTTTTTCTCCAGTTACCCCCCTCATGAACACTTGATAAAGCAAAACCAAAACCAAAACTTGAACCAACAACACTACCACTTTAGCCCAAGGAGAAACCTTATGTCTTTTCATTATTTTTCTAAATTCTTCTTGCTGAGCTACTCTATCATTTTTAAAAACCAAAGCCGCTTTTTTAGCTTCTTCTTCTACTTTTTCATGTTTACGACTGTTTTTTTCAGAAATAATAGATAAAGGCAAAAGAATAAGACGCAAAAAAATAGTTAACCAAACTATGGCCCAACCAAGATTTTGCTCGGCAATTGTATTATATATCAGTACCAACACATTAAATAACGGCTGATACAAAAATTGGAACCAAATATCTCCTAACATATTAAATACCGTAAGTGAATAAACTCATTATACCAAAAGCTATAGCTAAATAAAATACACCTGTAGAAAAAGGTAATAAAGACGCAATATTTAAACTAACAGCTAACAACAATAGTAAAACTCCAAAAGTCTGCAAGCCCATCTTTATTTTACCCCAAATATTGGCCTGTATATCTGCGTTATGATTATTATGTTTTTTTAAAAAAGCAGTAAAAACAGTAAAAACCTCCAGAGCAATAATTATCCAAGCCGCATACATGTCTACATGCTTTAATATCAAAACAAACAAAGCACTACCTATCAAAAGCTTGTCAGCCACTGGATCATAAAGTTTTCCCCACTCGGTGATTTGATTCCTGGTTCTGGCCATTGAACCATCGAGCATATCAGTAAAAGCCACTAAAATAAAAAAAACAGCTCCTATACCAGGATGTCCTGCCCACAAAACGTAAACTACAGCAGGAGTTAATAAAAGACGCAAAACCGTGATGTGGTTTGGCCTAATTCTTTTTGGAAATAAACGCAAAACTGTCTTTGCTAAAAATCTATCCCAAGGATAAAAGTATATAGTATTAGTCATAAATTACTAATATATTAGCATATTTTGGTAATTTTAGCAAAAATAAACCATGGTTAGAGCTTGACAAAAAGGTAAAAATGTGTATTGAAAAATTGCGGTACCTTTTGGTTGAAATTCTAACTTTTTTTGAACAGAACCCCGACTAATCACGCGCCGAGTGCGTGGTGGCTCTGAACTTAATTTTACGCTCGTAGAGCGTGGTAATCGAATCGGTGCGTTT